>ERZ761602.132-NODE-132-length-179267-cov-21.634243_pt1 | contig 179267 bp, 174 predicted proteins | sample MGYA00512165_ERZ761602 | MGnify/ENA primary metagenome ERZ761602 (study PRJEB28899, sample SAMN02445085) | bioreactor sludge metagenome | biome: EBPR sludge; isolation source: Thorneside wastewater treatment plant | place: Australia: Brisbane, Thorneside...
ATGGTGCCAACGTTTACGTGCGGTTTCGTCCGCTCGAATTTTTCCTTAGCCATTTCCAAGTACCCCTCAAATTTGCACAAGAACGATGCGGCCCATCACAACCAACATCCCGACTACCGCTTTATCAAATACAGGCGCGCCGCCTCAAACGGCGACCACCCAAAACCTGGTGCCCATGGGCAGGATTGAACTGCCGACCTCTCCCTTACCAAGGGAGTGCTCTGCCACTGAGCTACATGGGCTTCGGACTTACTACCAAATAAGCCCACACAAAAACTGGAGCGGGTGAAGGGAATCGAACCCTCGTCTTAAGCTTGGAAGGCTTCAGCTCTACCATTGAGCTACACCCGCTTCGCCCTGCTCGACCTGCAAAAACTGGTGGTGGGGGAAGGATTCGAACCTTCGAAGGCAGAGCCGTCAGATTTACAGTCTGATCCCTTTGACCGCTCGGGAACCCCACCCAAACGAAGCGCGAGATTATAGGGGGGTTCCCGAGACGCTGTCAAACACCTTCACCGCAAAAACCCGCCCAGCTCACACATTGAACAGGAAATTCATGACATCGCCATCCTTGACGACATATTCCTTGCCTTCTGCACGCATCTTGCCGGCCTCCTTCGCCCCCTGCTCGCCCTTGCAGGCAATGAAATCCTCGAACGCGATGGTTTGCGCACGGATGAAGCCGCGCTCGAAATCAGTATGGATGACGCCCGCCGCCTGCGGCGCGGTATCGCCCTTGTGGATGGTCCAGGCCCGCACCTCCTTCACCCCCGCGGTGAAATAGGTCTGCAGTCCGAGCAGATCGTAGGCGGCACGGATCAGGCGATTGAGCCCGGGTTCGTCCCAGCCGAGTTCCTTCAGATACTCCAGTCGATCTTCCGGCGACAACTCCTGAAGCTCAGCCTCCAGCGACGCACACACCGGAACGACCGGGGCGCCCTCCTTTTCGGCAAAGGCCTTCAGCGCGTCGAGCATGGGGTTGTCATGGAAGCCGTCCTCGCTGACGTTGGCAACATACAGCGCTGGCTTGACCGTCATCAGACATAACGGCTTGATCGCTTCCAGTCCTTCCGCGTCGAGGCCGGCGGCACGTGCGGGATGCCCTTCGTTCAGTGCGGCAAGCACCGGCTTCAAGGCCTCCGTGATGACTTTCGCCTCCTTGTCGCCCCCGCGCGCCGCCTTTTCATACCGTATCAACGCTTTCTCGGCGCTCGCCAGATCAGCGAGCGCCAATTCGGTCGCAATAGTCTCGACATCTGACAGTGGATCGACCTTGCCTGCGACGTGAATCACGTTTTCGTTGTGAAAACAGCGCACAACGTGGCAGATCGCATCCGTTTCGCGGATGTTGGCGAGAAACTGGTTGCCCAGACCCTCGCCTTTCGAGGCGCCTGCCACCAAGCCAGCGATATCGACGAATTCGACGATTGCCGGCACCACCTTTTGCGGTTGGATGATGTCGGCCAGCTGCGCCAGACGCGGATCCGGTACTTCAACGATGCCGGTATTCGGCTCGATGGTGCAGAAGGGGTAATTCTCCGCCGCAATACCCGCCTGGGTCAGCGCATTGAACAGGGTGGATTTTCCGACGTTGGGCAAGCCAACGATGCCGCATTTGAGACTCATGGGGTTTCCAGTCTAGGTTTAACAGGGGCGGTTTTTGCGGGCGGATTGGTGTTAGCGCGCTGGGTGGCCATATTCCACTCGCCTTTCTCGATCAGCGGCATAAGATCGAGTGCGCGATCGATGGCCGCGTCGATCTCCGCCTGCTCCTCGCGCCGTGGCGGCTTGAGGACATAGTTCACGACTTCGTTGCGGTCGCCCGGATGGCCGATCCCGATGCGCAGCCGCCAGTAGTCCTGCGTTCCCATATGCGAGGTGATGTCCTTGAGACCATTGTGCCCGCCCATGCCGCCGCCGAACTTGAGGCGCAACTGGCCAGGCGGAATGTCGAGCTCGTCATGCACCACCAGGATCTCGCCCGGCGCAATACGATGAAAACGCGCCAGCGCGCCGACCGCCTGGCCGGAACGGTTCATGAAGGTCTGCGGTAACAGCATCCAGATGTTTCCCGCACTGCGCCCGACAATGCCGTGAAAACGCGATTCATGCGCCAATGGAATGTTCCATGCCCGCGCGAGACGCGCGCAAAACCAAAACCCGGCATTGTGCCGGGTTTCTTCGTAGTCACGCCCCGGGTTACCGAGGCCGACAATCAGGCGGGGGGCCATCATGACGACTCACAACGCAACCACAGCCGGGTTGCGTCAAGACTCAAGCTGCGGGTGCAGCAGGCGTCTCAGATGCGGCTTCGTCGGACTTCATACCCTTCGGCAGCGTGATCGTCGCCACTGCGGGATTCTCGTGCTGCACATGCGCAACAAGTTCCACGCCCTCGGGCAATACGAGGTCATTCGCATGAACGGAATGGCCGATCTCCAGCGCCCCCATATCCACAGCAATGAATTCGGGCAGATTACCCGGCAGACAGGTCACGTCGATTTCGGTCACCACATGGCTGACCTTGCCACCACCGGTTTTTACGCCGGGGGCGGTATCCGCATTCAGGAAGTGCAGCGGAACCTTGACGTGTATTTTGTGCGTCTTGTCGACACGCTGGAAGTCGACGTGCAACACCTGCTGCTTGTAGGGATGCCATTGCGTATCGCGCAGCAGCACGGATTCCTTGGCACCGTCGATATTCAGCGACAGCACGGAGGCATGGAAAGCCTCCTTGCGCAGCGCGTGGTATAGCGCGTTGTGATCCAGTTCGATCTGCACCGGGGCGGCCGTGCCGCCGTAGACGATGCCGGGAACCTTGCCAGTGTGACGCAGACGGCGGCTCGCACCCGTACCTTGCAACTCACGCTTGGCGGCGATGACTTCGATTTCCATAGTATTTCTCCAATTTACCCATAAAAGCCCCCGCGACCAGGGGCATTCCCAGCCCGCTATTCGATGAAGAGCGAACTGACAGAATCTTCGTTGCTGATGCGGCGGATGGTTTCCGCCAGCAGTTCAGCCACCGACAACTGCCGGATTTTCTTGCATGCGCGCGCATCGTCGCGCAACGGGATGGTATCGGTCACCACCAGCTCGTCGATCGCGGAATTCGTCACGCGTTCGGCGGCGCTACCCGAGAGTACGGCATGCGTGCAATACGCCATCACCTTCTTGGCGCCATGTTCCTTCAGCGCATTGGCCGCTTCGCACAGCGTATTGGCCGTGTCGACCATGTCATCCATGATGATGCAGGTCCGATCCTTGACGTCGCCGATGATGTGCATCACCTTCGCCACGTTTGGCTTGGGACGACGCTTGTCGATGATCGCCAGGTCGCATTCCAGCCGCTTCGCAATCGCCCGTGCCCGCACCACCCCGCCTACATCCGGCGATACCACCATCAGGTTCGGGTGGTTGCGCTTCCAGATATCGCCCAGCAGGATCGGACTGGAATAGATGTTGTCGACCGGAATGTCGAAAAACCCCTGGATCTGGTCCGAATGCAGATCCATCGTCAGCAAGCGGTCGATTCCCACGCCCTGCAGCATGTTGGCCACCACCTTGGCGGTGATCGCCACCCGGGCCGAACGGGTGCGCCGGTCCTGGCGCGCATAGCCGTAATACGGGATCGCCGCGGTGATGCGAGCGGCCGAGGCGCGTTTCAGCGCATCGACCATCACCATGACTTCCATCAGGGTATCGTTGGTCGGCTGGCAGGTCGACTGCAGCACGAACACGTCCTTGCCGCGCACGTTCTCCAGGATCTCGACCATCACCTCGCCATCGGAAAACCGCGACACCGTGGCACGGCCGAGATGAATGTTCAAGTGGCGCACCACGTCGCTGGCAAGACGTGGGTTGGCATTTCCGCTGAACACCATCAGGTTGTCTATGGACACACGAGTCTCCGGCGATTTGGCTGGTCCGACACAACAACAAAAACAGCCGCCACCGGCGGCTGTTCGCTTAACTGGCTGGGGAGGTAGGGATCGAACCTACGAATGTCGGAATCAAAATCCGATGCCTTACCACTTGGCGACTCCCCAATAAAAATCGGGTGCTGCTCAGTCGCAGTACTCGTACAGCGGATGCCGGTCGAGCCCCTGCGCCACAAAACCCTGCATCGTTTCGGGCAGCTGGCGCAACACGCCGCGCGCCGCCTCTTCCGTCCCGAACGATGCAAACACGCAGGCCCCCGAACCGGTCATCCGCGCCTCGCCGAAATTCGCCAGCCATTCGAGATGACGCGCGACTTCGGGGTATCGACTGACCACCACGGACTGCAGGTCGTTACGACCCATGCCTGCGGAAAAGGGCGCTATTTTGAGGGGTGGCGTGTTGCGTGTCAATTCCGGCGCAGCAAAAATTGCCGCGGTCGGCACCTGCACCGGCGGCATCAACACCACATACCAGGCCGGAGGGATGTTCACCGCATGCAGGATTTCGCCGACGCCTTCGGCAAATGCAGTCTGTCCAAACACGAACACGGGCACGTCCGCTCCCAGTCGCAGCGCCAGTTCCTGAAGCGTCTTGCGCGGCAGTTCGACCTGCCACAGGCGATTGAGCGCCAGCAGGACCGTGGCGGCGTCCGAACTGCCGCCGCCCAGGCCGCCGCCAAGCGGCAGATTTTTATCCAGTCGGATGCTCACGCCCGCTCCGGCAGGTGCGTAGGCCTGCAATAGGCGCGCCGCACGAACGGTCAGGTCATCGTCCTCGGACACGCCGGGAAGATCGCCTTCACGTACGATCCGCCCATCGTCGCGCAATTCGAGATGTACGGTGTCGCCACGGTTGATCAGCCGGAACACGCTCTGCAGCAGGTGGTAGCCGTCGGCACGCCGGCCGACGACATGCAGGAACAGATTCAGTTTGGCCGGGGCGGGATAGGCGTGGCTGCTCATTCGCTTTGCCAACTATCGGCCACCAGCCGGATTTCCAATCCTTCGCGCGCCACCACCAGCTTGCGCGGGCGCGCAGACACATCGGCAGCATACTGCAGGTAATCGATCGTCCAGCCATCCTGCTTGAGTTGCGCAAGACGGCCCGAGGCATCGCGCGTGGCCTCGAAGGCACTACCCGGGGCCGGACGCGCCTGCACCCACCAGGTCAGCCCCGTGACCGGCAACACATAACCGAGCGCCTCGCGCGTCAAGGTGTCGGCATCGCGGGCGTGTCGCGTAGGCTGATTAGGGATTTCGAGCGTCACGCCGTCGCCGTCGCGCACGATGCGCGCCACCCCCTGCCCCAGGGGCGACGTCATCAGCAACTCGTCCCGGTCTGCCCGATGCTGCCAATGGATCTGGCCTGACAGATTCTGCTCGTCACTCTGCACGCCGATGCGGCCCTGCAGGGTCCAGTTGGCTGACTGGGCTGGCACCTCGACGACCGGAGGCACAGGGGGAGCCGATGCGCAACCGCCCAGTAGCAGCGCCAGGAGCGCTGTTGTAGAGGCGGCGCGCATCAAGGCTTAAGACGGTGCAGCGTTTCCAGCAACACTTCGTTTTGCGGGTGGCTTTGCAGGCTGGTTTGCCAGAGCTTGCCCGCTTCGTCGCGCTGGCCGCGCGCCCACAGGACTTCGCCCAGGTGAGCGGCGATTTCGGGGTCGGGGCGCGCCTTGAAGGCACGTTCGAGATATTCCTGCGCGCGCGCCAGATTGCCTGAGCGGTATTGTGCCCAGCCCACGCTATCGAGGATGAAGGGATCGTCCGGCGACAGGGTCAATGCCTTGTCGAGAAGGGTGATGGCTTCGGAAAGACGCTTGGTGCGGTCAGCCAGCGTGTAACCCAGCGCGTTGTAGGCTTGTGCATCCATGGGACGCAGCACGATCACGCGGCGCAAATCCGCCTCCAGCACATCGAGCTTGTCGAGTTTCTCGGCCGCCATGGCATGGTCGTACAGCAGATCCGCCGAGTCGGGGTAACGCTTGAGCCCCTCCGACAGCACCTCATAGATCGCCGCGTACTGCTTGCTGCCGCGCAATACTTCGGCCTGGGCCTGAATCAGCCGCACATTCTGCGCATCATTCTCGCCCTGGGTGGCTTTCAACAGAGCGATCGCCTCATCCGGCCGGCCGGCCCCTACCAGCAGCACGGCCTGACGCGCACGCGCCGGAACCAGATAATTGCCGGCCTTGACCCCGGCGTAGTAGGCACCAGCCGCTTCCGGCTGTTTCATCTGTTCGGCCGCCTGTCCCAGGTAGTAGTACACGGCGTTCGGATCGCGCGGGTTGTATTCCAGGGTTTTCGCCAGGAAATCGTGGGCTGTCTTGGCATCGCCCATTTGCAGTGACAACAGGCCCGCAGCAAAACTCACTTCGGCATTGCGCGGAAAATCCCGGGTCAGCCGGGTGAATTCGGCGCGCGCCTCGTCGAAATGGTTGGCATTGACGAGGACGCGCGCGTAGGCCAGCCGAACCTCGCGGGCATCGGGATGCGCCGTCAGGAACGTCCGCATGAACGCAAGCGCATCGGCATGCGATGTCTGGTCGAGTATCTGGGCCCGCAGCAAAGCAGCCGGCTCCCAGCCTGGACGCAGGTCATCGGCCTTCTGCAAGGCGGCGACCGCCGCCTCGTTGCGTCCGACGCTGGCCGCGGCCTGGGCCACGGCAAAACGCGCTTCCGGCAAGGTCGGATAGTCTTCGGCCAGCCGTTCGACCAGTTCCAGCCCGGCCGGCGAGCCACGCGTTTTCCCCATCACGGAGGTCAGATGCAGAAAGCCATTCGCAGAATCCTTCTTCAATAGGATCCGTAGAATGGGCTCGGCCTCGTCGAATTTGCCCTCATTCAGCAGCAGCACCGCCATCGTCTGCTGGGCAGGCTCCGAATCCGGTTCGGCCGCCATCCACAGCCGCGTGGCCTCCAGCGCGCCGGCCGGGTTGCGGGCGAACATCGAAACCTCGGCGGCCCGGCGGGCGATACGGGGATCGTGCGTCTCTCGCGCGAGATCGAGATAGGTCGACTGGGCGATGCCGATCTGGCCACGCTGTCCGGCCACTTCCGCCACCAGGAACTTGAACAGGATGTCCGGCGTAAGCGGCTGCTTGGGCAATGCGGCTTGTGCCTTGGCCGCAGCCTCTGTCGCCGGGTCGACTGCAGGCCCAGCCACCGCCTCGGCAGACGGCTGGGGCTGGGATTCCACCACGGCAGGCGGCGGCGACTTGACGCCAAGCTGGCTGCACGCGGTCACGAGCGCCAGCAGTGCGTAGAGAGGAAAAGTCTTGAGGAATGCCATGTTATGCCTTGTTGATCGGTTGCTTGTCACGATTCTAAGCGTTCGAGGCCCGCCTGTATGCAAGGTTCAACCTTGCCCTCTATTGCGACCGCAGCGCGTCGATGGGATCGAGCCCTGCGGCGCGCCTGGCCGGGTAGAAGCCGAAAAACACGCCGATCAGGAAAGATACGCCGACCGCCATCAGCACCGAGGCCGGCGTGACCGCTACCGGCAAACCGGCCAGCCGTTCGACCAGCCAGGCGCCGCCAATGCCGAACAGCAGGCCGATTCCGCAGCCGAACAGTGACAGGGTCAGCGCCTCGATCAGAAACTGCCACAACACATCGCGGCGGCGTGCGCCGATCGCCATGCGGATGCCGATCTCGCGGGTACGTTCGGTCACCGACACCAGCATGATGTTCATGATCCCGATACCGCCCACCACCAGCGAGATGGCGGCGATCGCACCAAGTAGCAGGCTCATGATCCGGGTGGTCGAGGCGGCGGTCTCGGCGAGGGCCGTCAGGTTGCGCACGGTAAAGTCGTCATCCTGGCCCAATCCGATCCGATGCCGGCTGCGCAGCAGATCGTTGATGGACGCTTCGGCGGCATCCATGCGTTTTTCCGACACGGCCTGCACCATGATGAAGCGGGCGCGGTTGCGCAGGGTGTTGCTGAATATCTTTTGCTGCGCGCTGCTGATCGGCACCAGCACGGTATCGTCCTGGTCGCGCCCATCGAGGCTCTGCCCCTTGGATGCCAGCACGCCGATCACCTCGAACGGCGCCTGCTTGATACGGATGATCTTGCCGACGGGATCCTCGTCGCCGAACAGTTCGCGCGCCACCACTCCACCGATGACCGCCACCCGCGCCCCCCGGCGCACGTCGGCGTCGCTGAAGAAACTGCCCGACGCCATCGACCAGTTCCGCACCACGGCATAGTCCGGCGTCGTGCCGTAGACCGAGGTGTTCCAGTTGACGCCCCCGTAGATCAGCTGGGCGCCGCCGGGCGACACCGGCGCCGACGCCAGGATGTCGGGCAGGTCGCGGATGGCGTCGGCATCGTCGAAGGTGAGCGAGGGCGCATCGCCGGTCGCCACCCGCGCGCCCCCCGACGAGACGGCACCCGACATGATGATGAAGAGATTGCTGCCCATCGACTCGATCGCGCTTCGTACCATCGCTTGCGCACCCTGGCCGATCGCCAGCATGAGAATGACGGCCGCCACGCCGATGACCATGCCGAGCATGGTGAGGAAGCTGCGCATGCGGTGCGTGGTGAGCGCATGCCAGGCGGTCTCGAGGAGACTGGTGAAAATCATGCGGCGGCCTCGGTCACAGCCGTATCCTCGATCACCCGGCCATCCTGGAAACGGATGCATCGACGTGCATAGGCGGCGATGTCGGCTTCGTGCGTCACCAGCACCAGCGTGATGCCTTCTTCACGGTTGAGCCGGCTGAACAGGTCCATCACCTGACGGCTGGTTTCGCTGTCGAGGTTGCCGGTCGGCTCGTCGGCAAAAATGATGCGCGGGCGCGTAGCCAGCGCGCGGGCGATCGCCACCCTCTGCTGCTGGCCACCCGACAGTTGCAACGGCGTGTGATGCGAGCGCTCGCCCAGCCCCACCCGCTCGAGCATGGCCTGCGCCTGCCGGCGGCGCGCCTCACGCCCCATGCCGGCATACATCAGCGGCAGTGCGACGTTGTCGAGCGCGGTCAATTTGGGCAACAGGTTGAACCCCTGAAACACGAAACCGATTTCACGATTGCGCAGCGCCGCCAGTTGATCCGACGACAGACGGCCGACATCCTGTCCGTCGAGGTGGTAGCTGCCGCGGGTAGGCCGGTCGAGGCAGCCGAGCAGATTCATGAAGGTGCTTTTACCCGAGCCCGACGCGCCCATGATGGCGACAAACTCGCCCTCGGCAATGCCGAGGCTCACGCCGCGCAGCGCCTGGAACACGCCGGCACCGGTCGAGTAGTCCTTTTCGAGGTTCGCCACCTCGATCAGCGGTGCGCCGGGAACGGCCATCAGAACAGGCGTCCGCGCGACATGCCGCCATTCTCTTTTTTGGCCGCCAGATCGGCCACGATCACCGTATCGCCCGCTTTCAGCTTCCCGCTGACGATTTGCGTGTAGGCCTTGTCGCTGATGCCGGTCTTCACCGCTACCCGTACGGGCTTGCCGTCGACCAGCCGATACACCGCCGAACCACGCTGCTTGCCGGCGCCCTCGACGACGCTGCCTGCCTGCGGGCGGAAGCGCAGCGCCGTCGTCGGTACCCGCAGCACGTCCGGCCGGGTTTCGACCAGCACGCGGAGGTTTGCCGTCATCCCTGGCATCAGCGCCAGGTCCGGGTTGGCGACATTCACCACTACGTTGTAGGTCACGACGTTCTGCTGGGTCGTGGCGTTCAGCCGCACCTGCCGCACCGCGCCGCTGTATTCGGCGTCGGGAAATGCATCGACGCGGAACTTGACCGGCTGCCCCACCTTGATCTGCCCGATATCGGCTTCCGACACGGTGGAATCGATCTGCATCTGCGTCAGGTCCTTGCCGATCTGGAACAGCGTCGGCGTCTGGAAGCTCGCCGCCACGGTCTGGCCGACGTCGACCTGGCGGTTGATCACGGTGCCGTCGACCGGCGAGCGGATGATCGAGAAACCGAGATTGGTCTGGTCGCGCGTCACCTGGGCGCGCGCCAGCCGCACTTGTGCCGCAGCCTGTGCGCGGGCGGCCAGCGTCTGGTCGAGCTCCTGCCGCGAGACGTATTCCTGTTTGAATAGCGTCTGCATGCGTACCGCGTTGGCTTCGGCCAGATGCAGTTGCGCCTGGGCATTGGCGAGACTGGCGGTGCTTTGCGCCAGCGCCGCCTGGAACAGCGCCGGGTCGAGTTCGGCCAGCACCTGTCCCGCCTTCACCTGCTGGTTGAAGTCGGCATCGATGCGCTTCACCGTCCCCGACACCTGGGTGCCCACGTTGACCAGGGTGACCGGGTTGAGGGTACCGTTGGCCGAGACTTCGGCCGCAATGTCGCCGCGGTCCACCGTCGCGGTGCGATATTGCGGCTCGGCAGGCTTGCCTTTGCCGTTCCACCACCATGCCGCCGCCGCAAGCACCATGACCAGCAGTACAAGCATCCCTGTTTTTCTCATCGCTTTCCTTCCTGCTGCGCCGGTTCCAGCCAGTCCCAGCTCAAATCCCCAATGGCCTGCGCCAGCTGCGCCCGCGCCACCCGCAAGCCCAGCCGTGTCTGCAACTGGGTCTGGCGCGCCTGGGCCAGATTGGCCTGCGCGCTCAATACATCAAGCAGGATGCCAAGCCCTGCTTGATAACGCCCCAGCGCGAGTTTCTCGGCCGCGGCCGCGCTTTCCACCAGATCGGCGCTACGACTGTCCGCCTCGGTCTCGCTCTTCACGCTGTAATAGGCGCGCCAAACATCCAGCGCCACCTGGTTGGCGACACGGTCGCGTTCCTCCGCCGCCAGACCGGCCTGGGTTTGCGCCGCGGCGATCTGATAGGTATTGCGGTAACCGGTGAAGAGCGGAATGGTCAGATTGATTCCCACACTGGAACTGGTCGCCGCCAAGGACCCGTTGTCCTGCCGTTGTGCCCCATAGAAAGCCGAGAGACTGGGCTTGCCGGCGGCCTCGGCGCTACGCACGCCGGCCTGCTGCGCCAGCACCGTCGCCTCCGCCGCACGCAGATCCGGCCGGCGGTTGCGCGCGGCTTCGATCAAACTATCCACTGCCGCGCTCAGGTCCGGCATCTGGCTGAACGCCGCCTCGCTGTCGATGACGCTGAAGCCGGTTTGCCGGGTATCACCCATCAGTGCAGCCAGCTCGCCTTGCATCCGCGCGGCCTCGCCTTCAGCACGGATCCGCTCGATCTGGCGCTGGGTATACACCGTTTTCGCCTGCAGCCGGTCGAATGGAATGGCCGTCCCTGCCGCTACCCGTGCGGTGGCGGCCTTGAACGCGGCGAGCGCCGAGGCCTCGGCCTCGCGCGCGACGTTGACCGCGCCCTGTGCGGTCAACAGATTGAAATAGGCGGTGACCGTCTGCAGATAGAGCTGGCGCACACTGTCGTCCTGGCTGGCACGCGCTGCCGCCAGCAACGCCTCGGCGGCATCGCGCTGGGCCGCACGGCCACCGAAGTCGTACAGCAGGTATTGTGCGTCCAGCCCGAGTTGCCAGGCGTTGCGATCATTCGGCAACGCGCGGTCACCGGCACGGGACGCGCTGCCGCTGATCGACAGGCTGGGCAGATAGGCACTGTATGCCTGCCCCAGTTCGGCGGCGCGCAGCCGCGCCGTGAGCCAGGCGCTGCGGGTGGCCGGATTGGCGCACAGGGCGCGCTCGACCGCGCGCGCCAGCGTAATCGGGCCGGTCGGCACGGCCGCGTCGCATACCGCCGCCGGGCGCAGTTCAGCCACCGGAGACGGTGGCACCCGGTCGAACACCCCGAAGGGATCCGCAGCCGAAGCCGCACTGCTGACCAACATCACCAGCAGCAGAGAAAATCGTGCATTCAAAATTAGGGGGTTTCTGGGGTGGAAGCGCGTTATATAGAATGCCAGTGTATCGGTTCAGTTCCCGTTTGCGGAGACAAAACATCGCAGGGTGCCGTGCTTCCCCGACCGTCTCCATCCCTTTACCATCGCCCCCTTCCGCCCACGCCATGCCCGAATTACCCGAAGTCGAAACCACCCGCCTGGGATTGTTGCCCCGCCTGCAGCATCGCATGCTGACACGCATTGTGGTGCGCAATCCGCACCTGCGCTGGCCGGTGCCGGCCGATCTGGAGACACGGTTGGGCGGGCTGACGCTCAAAGGGCTCGACCGGCGTGGGAAATACCTGCTGTTCGATTTTGGGGCCGTCACCCAGATCGTCCATCTGGGCATGTCGGGCAGCCTGCGCCTGGCCGGGCCGGACGAGCCCGCCGCCCTGCACGATCACGTCGACTGGCTGTTCGACGACGGCAGCACACTGCGATTGCGTGACCCTCGCCGCTTCGGCGCCGTGCTGTGGACCGATGACGTGACACGGCATCCGTTGCTGGCCCACCTGGGGCCGGAACCGCTGACGCCCGCGTTCGACGCCGCCTATCTGCACGCGCAGTGCCGGCGCCGCAACGCAGCGATCAAGCAAGTCATCATGGATGCACACGTGGTGGTCGGCGTCGGCAACATCTACGCCTCCGAGTCGCTGTTCCATGCTGGCATCCGCCCGGCGACCGCTGCGCGCCGTCTCAGCCGCCCGGCCTGCGCCCGGCTGGTCGCCGCGATCAAACAGGTGCTGACGGCCGCCATCGCTGCGGGAGGCAGTTCGCTGCGCGACTATGTCGCGAGTGACGGCGAACTGGGTTATTTCCAACTGCAGACACGGGTATACGATCGCGAAGGCCTGCCGTGCAGGACATGCGCCACCCCGATCCGGCGCATCGTGCAAGGCCAACGCGCAAGCTTCTACTGCCCCAGCTGCCAGCGTTGATCCGGCCGGCACAGAATCAAGTTTTGTCATTAATATGTCGTTAAATGACAATGCCTTATCTCTGACTGGCCCCATGCAATCCACCACCCTGGTTGACGAATTCGAGCACTACAGTAACTGGCGCGAGGCCGTGTACGTGCGCGTCGAAGCGTTGCGCGACTGGCTCGACGCCCAGGAACTGAGCGATGCCGAATCCGAGATGCGGCTGAACCAGCTGCTCGGCCGCCTACAGGAGGACAAGCTGAACGTGGCCTTCGTCGCCGAATTCTCGCGCGGCAAGTCCGAACTCATCAACGCGATTTTCTTCTCGGATTATCGGCAGCGTGTGCTGCCGTCGTCCGCAGGGCGCACGACCATGTGCCCCACCGAGTTGTTTTTCGATCCGCTGCATCGCCCTTCGCTACGTCTACTACCGATCGACACCAAGACCCATGAGGGCAGCATTGCCGACTTCAAACGCAACGCGGATGCCTGGACCGAATTCCCGCTCAACCTCGATTCTGCCGAGGAGATGAGTGCAACGCTGATGCGGCTGGCCGACACGCTCGATGTCGATGCCACCACGGCCGAAGCGTTCGGCCTGATCAATCCCAACGACGAGGAAACCGCGCGCAGCCTGGAGCGCGACGGCAGCATTGCCATTCCCCGCTGGCGCCATGCGCTGATCAATTTTCCCCACCCGTTGCTGAAACAAGGGCTGGTCATCCTCGACACGCCGGGACTGAATGCCATTGGCACCGAGCCCGAACTGACACTCAACATGCTGCCCAACGCCCATGCCGTGCTGTTCCTACTGGCAGCCGATACCGGCGTCACCAAGTCGGACATCGAAATCTGGCGTCAGTACATTGCGCCGGTGCAGGGTGCCAGCCGGGCGCGGCTGGTGGTGCTGAACAAGATCGACGGCCTGTGGGACGAACTGAAGACAGAAGCGCAGATCGACGCTGAAATCGCCAAACAAGTCGCCAGCAGCGCGGTTTTGCTCGGCCTGCCATCGAGTCAGGTCTATCCCGTATCGGCACAGAAAGCGTTGGTCGCCAAGATACGCAACGACGACGCCCTGCTGGAAAGAAGCCGCCTGCCCGGGTTGGAAGCGGCCCTGACGCAGGAGCTCATTCCTTGCAAGCAGGCGCTGGTCAGCGAATCGTCGCAGGCTGCGGTGGAAGACGTTGTGATCAAGACGACCGAGCTACTGGAAACCCGGCTCGCCACGATCCAGGATCAGGTCGACGAACTGCAGGGTCTGCGCGGCAAGAACCGCGACGTCATCCAGCATATGATGGTCAAGGCCAACGAGGACAAGCAGCAGTTCGAGCGCGGCCTGGAGCAGTTCAATGCCTTGCGCAATGTGTTCGCGACGCAGGTCGAGGCACTGAGGCAGCGGCTAGGTATGCAAGCGCTACGTCAGGAAGTGCACCTCACCCGGCTGGCGATGGAAAAAAGCCATTTCAGCGTGGGACTGCGCGAGGCGATGGGTCGCTTTTTCCGCCAGGTGGATGGCAACCTGGATGCGTCGGCCGGGACCATCAAGGAAATCCGCGCCATGATGACGGCGATGTACCAGAAATTCAGCGACGAACACGGTTTGGCAGCCGTCAATCCCCCGGATCACAGCCTGCACAAATATCGCAAGGAAATGGCACGGCTGGAGCGCATTTTCGATGAACGCTTCAATACCGTATTCAAGATGATGACGGTGGGGCAAAGCCAGCTGACCGCGCGCTTCTTCGAGACGTTGGCGAGCAAGGTGGTCCAGGTGTTCGAACTGGCCAACAGCGAAACCGAATCCTGGCTGAAGGCTCTGATTGCGCCCATGGAAACCCAGGTGCGCGAACACAAGCTCCAACTGAAGCGTCGCCTGGAAAGCGTCAGCCGCATCCATGCCGCCACCGAGACGCTGGACGAACGCATTGCCGAACTGGAAGCCTCGATCGGAACCGTGAGCGACCAACTGGACAGCCTGGCACGTATCAATCTGCGCATCGCCGACGCCCTGGCGGATGAACCAAACAAACCCGCTCTGGCCAGAACGGCCTGAGCGATTACTTGCTGGCGGTCAGGCGCAGGAATTTCTCCTGCAACTGCTCTTTGGTTTCCGGGTAATCCGGATTGAGCGGAATGCAATCGACCGGGCACACCTCGACGCACTGCGGCGTATCGAAATGGCCGACGCATTCGGTGCACTTGTTGGGATCGATGATGTAAATCTCGTCGCCCTGCGAAATGGCGTCGTTGGGACATTCGGGCAAACAGACGTCGCAATTGATGCATTCGTCCGTGATCATCATTGACATGTCATTCTCCGGGTCATATCAGTTTTTACTTATTTTCTCACTTAATCGCCGTGCCACCAATGGGTGGACGAAGGGTGTCACGTCCCCGCCCAGTTGCGCGATCTCGCGGATCATGCTGGCTGAGATGAACATGTATTGATCCGACGGCGTGAGGAACAGGGTTTCGATGTCGGGCTTGAGGTTGCGATTCATGCCCGCCAGCTGGAATTCGTATTCAAAGTCGGACGCCGCGCGCAGCCCCCGCAGCACCGCGATCGCGCCCTGTTCGGCGACAAAATCGATCAGTAGGCCGGAAAATCCCTCGACCCGCACCTGTGGCACGTCGGCCAGCACGTCACGCGTCATCGCCACCCGCTCCTCCATGGTGAAGAAAGGCCGCTTGTTGCGCGATTCGGCCACCGCGACGATGACGCAGTCAAACAGCCGCACCGCACGCCGCACCAGATCCTCGTGGCCGCGTGTGATGGGGTCGAAGGTACCGGGATAGACGGCAGTCAGCATGGATTCATCATTCCTTGATCAGTAGCGCGAAATGCGAGCGCCCCGCGCGCCCGCTGCGGTGGATGATAAACCCCGGAGGCGCCACGACTGCCGTCTCCTGTTCGATATAGGCATGGCCGCCGGGCTTGAGATGACGCCCCAGATCGGCCAGCACGCTTTCGGCCAGCCCGCTGCCGAAGGGCGGGTCGACGAAAATCAGATCGAACGCCTCATGGCTGTTCGCCAGCCACGCCAGCGCGTCGGCACGCAGGATGTCGACCTGGCTTGCCCCGAGCACGGTCCGGTTCTTTTCCAGTGCAGTGGTCGTTTTGAGATCGCGTTCGATCATGACGACCCGGCCTGCGCCGCGTGAAGCAGCCTCGAAACCGAGTGCGCCGCTGCCGGCGAACAGATCCAGACAAATCCATTCCGGCAGATCCTGGCCGAGCCAGTTGAACAGCGTCTCGCGCACGCGGTCGGGCGTCGGGCGCAAACCCGCGCCATCGGGAAAATCGAGCAGGCGACGGCGGTATTGTCCACCGATGATGCGCACCCGGTTGGCCGCGCCATGTGCTCGCTGGGGGGCGGCACGCTTAGCGAGCACGCTCTCCTCCCACGATGACCGTCACCAGCTTGTCGGGGTCGATGTGGCGGGCAAACGCCTGTTTCACGGTCGCCACATCGACCGCATTGACCTTGTCGACCCAGGTATCCAGATAGTCCAGGGGCAGCTTGTAGAAGCCGATCAGCGACAGGTATTCGAGAATCTTCTTGTTGCTGTCGATACGCAAAGGAAATCCGCCGGTGAGGTTGTCCTTGGCCTGTTTCAGCTCCGCCTCGCTGGGGCCGTCGGCGATGAATTGCCGCAGGGTGGTTCGCGCCACCTTGAGCGCGTCGTCGGTTTGCGCCAGCTTGGTCTGCAGGCCAAGCTGAAATGGCCCGGCCTCCATCATCGGCATGAAATAGCTGTAGGCGCTGTAGGCATAGCCGCGCTTGTCGCGCACTTCGCGCATCAGCCGCGAATCGAAGCCGCCGCCGCCCAGTACATAGTTACCCACGAACAATGGAAAGAAATCGGGATCGTTACGCGCTACGCCCACCGCGCCCACCAGCACATGGCTTTGCGTGGAGGGAAACGCGATCCGCTGTTCATTTGCCCTCGCCGGTTCAGGCTTCGGCAACGCCGGGGCGGCCGCCGCACTGGACAGGCCACCCGCCAGACGGGCGGCGATGGCCTCAGCCTCGGCACGGGAGATATCGCCCATCAGCGAAATCACGGCATTGGGTGCACTGTAGTGCGTACGGTAGAACGTCTGCACGTCTCCGCGCGTCAGTTTTGCGATCGCTACCGGATCGCCCGATTCGTCATGGGCATAGGGATGGGTGCCATAGAGCGCACGATAGAATGCCTTGTCGGCCACGGTGCCGGGGTCGGCCTCCGCCTCGCGAATACCGGCAATGAGTCGCTGTTTCTCGCGCTTGACCACGGCCTGCGGAAAATCGGGCTGTTGCAGCACGTGCGCCAGGATATCAAGCGCAGCGCCCTTCTCGGCCTGGGACGACAAGGTGCGCAGCGTGACGCCTCCACGATCGCGGTCGAACGTGCCGCCCAGCACAGCTCCCACATCGGCCAGGCGATGGGCGATCGCCGTATCGCTGAGGCCGCCGGCTCCTTGATCAAGGAGAATGTGAGTCAGCTGGGCAAGGCCCGCCTGACCGTCTGGATCGCGCGCGCTTCCTGCGGGAAAGTCCACCGAGACATCGAGGATGGGCAGTTCGTGGCTTTCCACAAAGATCACTTGCGCGCCGTGCGGCGTGTGCCAGTGCTGGATGGTCAGTGCAGCCTGTGCCGACAGGGGCAGGCACAACAGCAATGCGACACAGAAAGTCTTAATCATGGCGGACTCCCGGCACCGCAGGGCGGCGCGTCTGGGGTTGCAACGCTTGCGGGTCGAGTATGCCCACGCTCAACTGGTCATCCTGCAACCATTGCTTCGCTGCGGCCTGCACCTCCCCGGCGCTCACCGCACGCAATTTTTCGACCCGGTGCGCGAGCGCCTCGGGCGGCAGCCCCGCGGTCACATATTCGCCCAACTGCATCGCCTGGAAAAACAGCGAATCGCGCTGGAACACGTCGGCCGCAATGACCTGCGCCTTCACCCGGGCAAGTTCCGCCTCGCTGATGCCATCGCGCTGGATCTGCTCGATCTGGCCGCGTATGGCTTTCTCGAGTTTGTCCGTCGTCTTGCCCGGCGCAGGCGTCGCGTCGATCATGAACATGCCCGGGCCGCGAGAAACGGCGTCGTAGCCGGCACTCGTGCTCACTGCGATCTGCTGTATCTTGACCAGCGATTTCTGCAGGCGCGCCGAGTCATTCCCCGAGAGTACGCCCGCGAGAATCTGCAGCGCATAAGGCGCGGTATCCTTTTCCCAGTCCTTGAGGATGGGCGCATGCCAGGCCATCAGCAGATAGGGGACTTTCGCAGGCACCTTGACCACGACGCGCTTCTCGCCGATCTGTACGGGCTCGTCCTGCGGCTTGCGCACCGGCAACGCACGAGCGGGAATAACGCCGAAATACCGCTTCGCCATGGCGATCACGTCGTCCGATTTCACATCGCCAGCCACGACGAGGGTCGCATTGTTCGGCACATACCAGCGGGCGTACCAATCGCGCGCGTCCTGCGCGGTCATGTGCTGGAGATCGTCCATCCAGCCGATGACGGGACGGCGATAGGGACTCTCCTGGTAAGCCGTCGCCATCAGACGCTCGTACACCACCGACTGCGGCTGGTCGTCCGTGCGCAATCGGCGCTCCTCCATCACCACCTGCATTTCCTTGGCGAACAGGTCATCGCGGATGACGAGGTTGGCCATGCGGTCGGATTCCAGCTGCATCGCCAGTTCCAGCCGGTCTTTCTGCATCTGCTGGAAATACGCCGTATGGTCGCGGTTGGTGAACGCATTCTCGCGCCCGCCCGCGGCGGCAATGCGCTTGGAGAATTCGCCCGGCGGCACCGTCTTCGTGCCACGGAACATCATGTGCTCCAGCACATGCGCCACCCCCGTCGTACCGTTGAATTCGTCCATCGATCCGGCGCGATACCAGACCTGCGACACCATCACCGGTGCGCGATGATCTTCCTGTACGATCACCCGCAGACCATTGTCCAGTGTGACGTCCGTCACCGCCGCCTGCGCGCTGCCCACCATCAGCAGTGCCAGCAGCATTCCCCGCATGCCGAGCATGTTTCCACCTCTTGTTGAATGAGTCCGAATGATAAGCCGTACCCGAATGATAAGATTAGGCGTCCGTCAAACAGCTATGCTGACTGCCTTTATCCGTGTTTAGTTTCTTCAAGCCCAAACCGCCCGCCCCCGAACCGACCACGCCCGCCACCCCGGTCGAGCCCGCGCCCTCGCCAGTCGAGTCGCGTCCCGGCTGGGCACAGCGGCTGAAACAGGGGCTCGCCAAGACCCGCGACCGGCTGGGTGGCCAGCTGGCCGGACTGTTCGGCGTCGGACGCAAAATCGATGCCGAGCTGTTCGAGGAACTCGAGACCATCCTGATCACAGCCGATGTCGGCGTGGACGCGACCCAGGCCCTGCTCGATACCCTGCAAAAAAAGGTCAGGCGCGAAAACCTGACCGAGGCCTCCGACCTGCAGGCCGCCCTCAAGCAGGCGCTGGTCGACCTGTTGACCCCGCTGCAGGCGCCGCTCGACGTCACCCCGCACAAGCCCTTCATCCTCATGCTCGCGGGCGTCAACGGCGCCGGCAAGACCACCACCATCGGCAAGCTCGCCAAGCTGTACCAGTCGCAGGGCCTGTCGGTACTGCTGGCCGCCGGCGACACCTTCCGCGCGGCGGCACGCGAACAGTTGCAGGTCTGGGGGGAGCGCAACAATGTGACCGTGGTAAGCCAGGAAAAAGGCGATTCCGCCGCAGTGATCTTCGACGCCATCCAGGCTGCCCGCGCGCGCAACATCGATGTCGTGCTGGCCGACACCGCCGGCCGCCTGCCGACGCAGCTCCATCTGATGGAAGAGATCCGGAAGGTCAAGCGCGTGATCGAGAAGGCCATCCCCGGTGCGCCGCACGAAGTGCTGCTGGTGCTCGATGCCAATACCGGCCAGAACGCCGTCACCCAGGTCAAGGCCTTCGACGATGCACTCGGCGTGACGGGCCTGGCGCTGACCAAGCTCGACGGTACCGCCAAGGGCGGCGCCATCGCCGCCATCGCCCAGGCCAGACCGATTCCGGTACGTTACATCGGGGTCGGTGAGACCGTGGACGACCTGCGACCCTTCGATGCACGCGAATTCGTCGAGGCCATATTTCCTGTTTAGGACCGCCACCGAATGATCAGCTTCAACCAGGTCACCAAGCGCTATCCCGGCGGGCACGAAGCCCTCTCCGGCGTCAGCCTCGCCATCGAGCAGGGCGAACTGGTCTTCCTGACCGGCCATTCCGGCGCCGGCAAGAGCACCTTGCTGAAGCTCATTGCCGCCATCGAACGCCCCACCAGCGGGGTAGTGTCGGTCAGCGGCCAGAATGTCAGCCGCCTGTCGCGCCGCGCCGTGCCCTATCTGCGCCGCAACATCGGTCTCGTGTTCCAGGACCACAAGCTGCTGTTCGATCGCAGCGTGATCGACAACGTAGTGCTGCCGCTCGATATCGCCGGCTTCGACCGCCGCGAGTCGCTCAAGCGCGCCCGTGCGGTGATCGACAAGGTCGGCCTGCTCAACCGCGAGAAGGCCAATCCCGTCAGTCTCTCGGGCGGCGAGCAGCAGCGTCTCTGCATCGCCCGCGCGCTGGTGAGCCGCCCCGCCCTGTTACTGGCCGACGAACCGACCGGCAACCTTGACGCCGGCTACGCAGCCGACATCATGGCCATGTTCCACGATTTCCATCAGGTCGGCACCACGCTGGTGATCGCCACTCACGACGAACGCGCCATCACGGCCCTGGGCGGACGGACGCTGCACCTGGATCACGGCAGGATCGGCGAGGGGGCGGCATGATGGGCGGCTGGATGCGTCACCACAAACACGCGCTCGGCGCTGCCTTGCAACGCCTACGCATCCAGGCATTCGCAACGCTGCTGACCGCTCTGGCCATGGGCGTGGCGATCAGCCTGCCCAGCGGGTTGTATCTGGGGTTGTCGAATCTCAGCCGGGTGGCAGGCGAATTGCCGGCGCAACCGGAAATCAGCCTGTTTCTCGACGCCGGGGCGTCCGCCGAACAAAAACAGGCTATCGCCGCTCGGCTCAAGCAGCCCGATATCGCCCAAGCCCGCTTCGTACCCAAGGATGAGGCGCTGGCTACCCTGAGCGCCTCGCAGGACTTGTCCGACATCACGGCCGGCCTGACGGAGAACCCGTTGCCGGATGCCTGGATCGTGCGGCCCCAGACCACATCGCGCGATGCGCTGGTGCATATTTCCGACAGCCTGCGCAAATTGCCAGGAATAGCGGAAACCCATCTCGACAGCCAATGGGCGGAGCGCCTGCAGGCCGCGCTCGCCATCGGCCGTACGGGGGTCTGGCTGCTGGCCGGGCTCTTTGCCATCGCGCTGATCGCCATTTCGGGCAACGCCATCCGTGCCCAGGTGCTGGCCCGGCGCGACGAAATCCTGGTCAGCCGCCTGATCGGTGCCACCGACCGCCATATCCGCCGTCCGTTCCTCTATCTGGGCGCGCTACAGGGGTTGTTCGGCGGACTTGCGGCTGGCGGAGTGCTGGCGGTGGCGGGCGTTATCCTGCGTGAACCTGTCGAGCATCTGGCTGTCCTTTATGGATCGACGTTTCATCTGCTGCCGCCGGACGGGGCCGAAATCGCCGTGGTGCTTGGACTGACCACGCTGTTCGGCTGGCTCGGCGCCTGGCTCTCGGTAACGCGGAGCCTGCATCAGGTCGAAGCGGCACGCTGATTTCCCCTTGATTTCCCACGCTGGGGAACCCAGCCCGACCTTAGCACTCTTAAGATGAGAGTGCTAAAATGTTTGCGAGGGGGTTTTACACGCATGAATCAATCGATGTCTTTACCCATTCCTGCGGCTTACAGCCTGGATAGCTATATCCAGACCGTTAACCGCTATCCCATGCTCAGTCTGGAAGATGAGCAGAAGTTTGCGCGTGCTTGGCACGACAATCAGGATGTCGAGGCTGCCCGTCAGTTGGTTGTCTCGCACCTCCGCGTGGTGGTGAGCGTGGCACGGCATTATCTCGGCTATGGCTTGCCGCACGCCGACCTCATCCAGGAAGGCAATGTCGGCTTGATGAAGGCCGTGAAACGCTTCGACCCGGACCGCGGCGTACGCTTGGTGTCATTTGCACTGCATTGGATCCGCGCCGAGATCCATGAATATGTTCTGAAGAACTGGCGTCTGGTCAAAGTGGCGACCACCAAGGCGCAACGCAAGCTGTTCTTCAACCTGCGCAGCCTGAAGCAGTCGCTCAATGCCTTGACGATCAAGGAAGCTGACGCCATGGCCCGCGAACTCAATGTCAGCCGCAAGGACGTGCTGGAGATGGAAACACGCCTGTCGGGGCACGATGTGTCGATCGACCCGACCATGGACGATGGTGAGGAAAGCTACAGCCCCCTCGCCTATCTGGCGAGCCCGGACGAAAACCCGGCCCAGCTGCTGGAACGCGAGCAGACCGAACAATTGCGGCACACGGGGCTGGTCAACGCACTGGAAGACCTCGACGAACGCAGCCGCCACATTATCCAGGCGCGCTGGCTGACCGAGGGTGAAGCCGCCACGCTGCACGAACTGGCTGCTGAATATGGCGTCTCTGCTGAACGCATCCGCCAGATCGAGGCGCGCGCCCTGCAAAAAATGCGCGCGGCCATGCCTGCATAAGGTTTGCTTCCCCCAATGACAAAGCCCCGCAATTGCGGGGCTTTGTCATTGGGGGACGGTCGATCAGAAAAACGAGCCGATCAGTACCGAAAAAATGCTGATCCAGGCCCAGACGATCAATCCCGTTACCACGACCATGGGAAAACCTTGGAAAGTCAAAAGCTGTTTCATTGTGCGTGCTCCATTAAAGTTGGTGAATTTTAATTGACTTGTGCCGTTTTGGGTACGTGTTCGCCTTATTGCCCTAAGAATCCTCGTCCCTGCCGGCCGAACGGCGCGTAGGGAGAAGGGGATCATCGTCGTCCATCAGAATACGTTCGGCAGGCCCTTCCAGATCGTCGAACTGGCCGCTCTTGATCGACCAGAACACACCGAGGGCGATCAGCAACACGAATATGCCGGATAGCAAGAACAAGAACCCCAGGGTGCTGTTCATGGCATCACCAGCTCCTGCGTATGCTGATAATGCAGGGTGTTTTCCCGCGAGAGGCGGAGTTCAACCAGCCAGCGCCCACTCGCCGGCACCTGCAGCACGCCGCCATACACGCCTGCATCCAGCTCGGGCAGCGGGACGGTGAGCGTCGCCTGGACGGCGCCCGGGCGATGCAAACGCAACTCGGCCACCACGCGGTCGACCGGCAAGCCGGTGTGGTTCCGGACACGAATACGGACTGTCCGGACGGATTCGTTGCCGTCCAGGCCACTGACGTCAATATCCCAGCCCAGCTCGGCCTCGCGGTGCGCCTTGGACAGCTCCGACGAGATTGCAGTGGCCGCCTCCTGATTGTGGGGAACCACGCCTGAGAATCCGCTATACACCGGTCCGCCAGTGCTGCCCAGCCACCAGCGCCCGATCGGCTCGGGCAGCCCCTTGTTCGCGATGTAGAGGAACCCCCCCATGAGCACCGTCAGCCCCGCGAAAAAAAACATGAGCAGCTTGGGTGCCCAATGCATGGGCCCGCCACGCCGCCGGAACAGGGTCAGGGCAAACAGCACCAGTGCCGTCGCGAAGAAAACCGAGATATGGATGGCGACCACGTCCAGCCCGGGCCAGTGGCCAACGATGAGGACAAAATAAGCGACCAACGGAATACCACCCGCCAGCACAGCGCGCAGGATAGGTGGCAGGGTGCGGACTAGCCCCCCAAGGACGTACAGGACGAGCACAGCGGCCAGCCCGCCAAACAGGGTGATCACTGTATTAATCATGTTCTTCTTTCGGACTGTCAAATCGAACGGTTTCGGAACGCGCCTCACCCGGCTTGCCCTTCGGCGTGATGACCAGTTCGAAATGATGGGTGTGTTCTGCCAGTTCAGGCGTCAGGCGCACGCTGGCCTGAACGAGTCCGCTGTGCCCGGGCTTGATCGTGATTTCGCGGAAATTCCCCAGGTCAAGCGCGCCAGCCGGTATGCCGCTTGCGCTGATCTCATAGGTCTGGTCCTGCGCCGCCTTGTTGGTGATGCGGACCTGATATCGATTGCGGATATCCCCGTTCGACAACACGACGTACAAGGGCTGTCGAATCTGGTTGACCGCGCGGTCGTAGCTGCCGCGGGTGCCGATGCTGTAGGCGAGATACGCGCTCATCAGAATCAGGGCCGCACCATAGCCGATGGTTTTCAGACGCTTCCATTCCACTCGTGGCGCAGTCGGTTCGGGTGCGGCCAGATTCTGTTCCGAGTCGTAGCGGATCAGGCCCTTGGGGAAGCCGAATGAATCCATGATGGTGTTGCAGGCATCGATGCAAAGCCCGCACGAAATGCATTTGTATTGGAGCCCGTCGCGGATATCGATTCCGGTCGGGCATACCTGCACGCATAGTCCGCAATCGACACAGTCGCCCAATCCTTTTTCATGCCGCTCAGCCAGTGCTCGCTCCCCGGCACTCAGACTGGCCTGGCGACGATCGACAGCTACCGGCTCGGCACTTTCCGCGCGACGCCGTTCGACGACGATACCCCGCCCCGCACGCACCGTGGCTCGCCCATGCGCCCCTTCGCCCCGTCTCGCGTCGTAATGCACAGCCAGGGTTTCAGGTTCGTACATCACGCTCTGGAAACGTCCATACGGGCAAACATAGGTACAGATCTGCTCGCGCATCAACCCAGCGGCAGCGTAGGTGGAAATCGTGAGGATGCTGACGGTGATATAAGCAGCAGCCGCCGCCTGGCCGGTGAAAAAATCCAGCACCAATTGCGGCGCATACGCGTAGTAAGCCACGAACGTCATGCCCGTCCAGAACGATGCCAGCACCCACAGGACATGCGTGCCGCCGACCTTGAGCAGCTTTTCACGATTCCATGGCTGGCGATAGAGGCGCACGCGCGCGGGCCGCTCGCCCTGAATCTTATGCTCGATCCAGATGAAGAAATCGGTCCACAGCGTCTGGAAACAGAAGTATCCACAAAACGCGCGCCCTACCAGGCCAGTGACGAAGAACAGCAGGATGGCGGCGATGAACAACAGCAGCGCCAGCCAGACAACGTCCTGCGGATAGACCGTGAGACCGAAGATCAGGAAGCGCCGTCCCGGCAGATCAAACAGGACAGCCTGGGACGGGGCATCGAGCCGCGACCACGGCAACCACGGCAGCAGGAAATAGATCGCGTAGGCCAGCACCAGCACCGTCGTCTTGAAACGACGAAACCGCCCCTTCACCGAGCGGGTAAAAATCGGAATACGCTTCTGGTAAAGCCCTAGCTGCTCTTCTAAGCCTGTTTGCATGGTGTGGCCGTTGGATCCGCGGGAAGCAAAAGCCCCCGTGAACGGGGGCTTTGCTCATATCAGTCTGCAGTTTTATTGCCCACCGCCCAGTTCATGGACATAGACCGTCAAAACCTTGATCTGTTCAGGCGAAAGACGTCCAGCCCACGCTGGCATCACACCCTTGTTGAGGCCGCTGGCGATGACACTGCGAATGGCTGCGACTTTTCCTTCCGCGCTGCTTGCCGCGGGCACGTTGGCCCACAGCCAGATATTGTCGGTCAGGTTTGCCGAACCGATCTCCTTGCGCCCTTTGGCATCGGCACCATGACAGTAGTAGCAGGCCGCGGTTTCACTATGGAACAGGACATTGCCAGCCGCCGCCTTGGTTGCGTCATGGCCAATTCCCGAAAGACTGGCCACGTAATTGGCCAGCTGGTCGATCTGCTCGGGCGAGAGCACCTCGCTGAAGGTCGGCATGTAGCCATGACGGCCGCCTGTGATCGTTTCATGAATCTTGTCGAACGAACCGCCATACAGCCAGTCGTCGTCGGTCAGGTTGGGAAAGAAGCCCACCACGCCCTGGCCGCCTGCCTGGTGACAGGGCGCGCAGTTGTCGGAGAAGAGCGCCTTGCCCGCCGACAGAATGAAGCCGTTCATGTCCGGATCCTTGGCGATCTGGGCGTAGGACATGGCCGCAACCTTGTCGAAATAGGGCTTTTGCGCGATCGCAGCCCGATTCATGTCCTCGAGCAGAAGCGCACGGGTATTCCAGCTGTGCGTCTTGGTCTCGCCATCGCTGTTGACATAGGTGATGTTCGACAGACCGCCTATCCAGCCCTTGCCGAACGGCCAGGACGGGTAGATCGTCCAGTACACGAGGGCGAACACCACCGTGACGTAGAACGTGTAGACCCACCAGACCGGCAGCGGATTGTTGTATTCCTGCAGGTCTCCATCCCAGGCATGGCCCGTGGTTTGCACAGTTTGAGATTGTAGTTTTTGCTCGCTCATTGCTTGTCCTTCGTGTCTTCCTGATCGTCCAGGAACGGTATGTTGCGGTAGGACTCGAGTTGGTCGCTCCGCTTCTTGCTACCGTAGGCGTAGATCACGATGCCGATAAAGGTGACGAAAAAGATGACCAGGCCAAGGGGTTTGGTGTTTTCGGGTTTCGAAAACCACATCAAAAAATCCATTTCAAACCCTCCGGCCTGTTTCGATCAGCGGTCGTTGACGAATGCATCGTCCTTGTACTTGCCGAAATCGACCATGGTGCCCAACACCTGCAGATAGGCTACCAATGCATCCATCTCGGAAATACCCGAACGATCGCCGTCATAGTTGCCGAAGTTGGCCTGTTCGATCAGGCTCTGCTGCGCATTGGGAATGTGCAGCTGCTTGGCAACGGTTTCACCGAACTTGGCCACGTTCGCCTTGTATTCGGCATCCGTCAGCGAGTACGGCACCCCGACCTTGCGCAACGCCTTCATACGTTCCGCGATATCGGACGTATCCAGTGGCGTCGCCTTCAGCCAGGGGTAGTTCGGCATCACCGACTCGGGCACCATCGAGCGCGGCGCGGTCAAGTGCTGGACATGCCACTCGTTCGAATATTTGCCGCCCACGCGCGCCAGGTCTGGGCCGGTACGCTTGGAGCCCCATTGGAAGGGGTGGTCGTACTGCGACTCCGCTGCCAGCGAGTAGTGACCGTAGCGCAACTTCTCGTCACGGAACGGGCGGATCATCTGGGAATGGCAGAGATAGCACCCCTCGCGCTGATAGATGTCCCGTCCGCGCTGTTCCAGCGGCGTATAGGGACGTACGCCGTCGACCTTCTCGATGGTTTTGTCGATGAAGAACAGGGGCGTGATTTCCACCAGGCCGCCGACGCTGATCGCCAGCATGGTCAACACCGCCAGCAGGCCGATGTTGGTTTCAATCCATTCGTGTTTGAAGTTGAAGTTCATGATCTATCTTTTCCCGAATCATGCGTGAGCCAGCTTGGCGGCCAGCTTGGCTTCCAGCGCGGCGCTTTCGCGTTTGCCCTGACGGATGGTCATGAACATGTTGAAGGCCATCATCACCATGCCCGTCAGGAAGAACATGCCGCCGATCGCGCGCATCGCATAGAAGGGATGCATGGCTGCCACGGATTCGACAAACGAGTACTGGAGGTTGCCGAACTGGTCGAACGCACGCCACATCAGGCCCTGGGTGATCCCGGAAATCCACATCGCGACGATATAGAGCACGATGCCGATGGTGGCCAGCCAGAAGTGCCACTCGACCAGCTTGCGGCTGTACATCTTGGTATCCCACAGCTTGGGCATCATGTGATACAGCGAACCGAAGGTAATCATCGCCACCCAGCCCAGCGCGCCGGAGTGCACGTGGCCCACGGTCCAGTCGGTGTAGTGCGACAGCGCGTTGACTTCCTTCAGCGACATCATCGGGCCTTCGAAGGTCGACATGCCGTAGAACGACAGGGCCACGATCATGAAGCGCATGATCGGGTCGGTACGCAATTTATCCCAGGCGCCCGACAGGGTCATGATGCCGTTGATCATGCCGCCCCACGAGGGCATCAGCAGCAGGATGGAGAACGCGGCGGCCAGGGAGGAGGTCCAGTCCGGCAAGGCGGTCCAGTGCAAGTGGTGAGCGCCCACCCACATGTACATGAAGCCCAGCGCCCAGAAGTGGACGATGGACAGCCGATAGGAATAGATCGGCCGGCCGGCCTGCTTGGGCACGAAGTAATACATCATGCCGAGGAAGGCCGCGGTCAGGAAGAAGCCCACCGCATTGTGGCCATACCACCATTGCGTCATCGCATCCTGCACGCCCGAGAACAGGCTGTAGGACTTCATCGAGAACAGGTCGATGGGCATCGCCAGGTTGTTGAAGGTATGCAGCAGCGCGGTCGCCAGGATAAAGGCCAGATAAAACCAGTTGGCCACGTAAATATGCGGCTGCTTGCGGCGCATGATGGTCCCGACGAACACCGTGAGATACGCGACCCACACGACTTCGATCAGGATATCGATCGGCCATTCCATTTCCGCGTATTCGCGCGACTGGGTATAGCCCAGCATATAGCTGAAGTCTGCCAGCGCGATGGCGGCCATCCAGCCCCAGAACGTGAAACTGGCCAGGCCGTCCGAAATCAGACGGGTCTGGCAGGTACGCTGAACCACATAGTAGGAGGTGGCAAACAACGCCGAGCCACCGAAGCCGAAAATCACCGAGGTGGTATGAACGGGACGGAATCGCCCGAACGAAATGTAGGGACTATCGAAGTTCAGAAACGGCCAGGCCAGTTCGGAGGCGATATATACGCCCACGAACATGCCGATCACAGCCCAGACGATCGACATGACGGCAAATTTCTTAACGACTTCGAAGTTGTACTGCTCCGCACCGGAATATGTGGTTACCGCCATGGCCCGCTCCTGTTGTACCCGTAATAGCGCCTGCGCCGCGCCTTAACAGCATATGCTTATATTAAAAAACTGCGGGATTATATTCCGGCCACCCCGGGTCCCGCAAGCCCAAAACCGGGCTCAGGAAGGCAGCAACAGCAACTTCAGATCGTGCGCGATCGCTTCCGGGCTGCTGCCATAGGGCATGAGCAATCTCAAATTCCCCTTAGGATCATAGATATACGTCCCGGCACTGTGATCGATCAGATAATCGCCTGCGGCTTTAACCGATGTCTTTTGATAGACGACTTTGTATTCTTTTGCCAACTGCTTCAGCGTTTCGGCATCGGTATACATTCCCAGGAATGCCGGATTGAAGGCGGGGACGAACTGTTTCAGGATGTCAGGGGTATCACGCTGCGGGTCCAGCGTCACAAAAATGACCTGTACGCGTCCGGCCTGGTCTCCGAGGAGTTTGAGTGCTGCGGCAAAGTCCGACAGTGTCGTGGGACATACGTCCGGACAATGCGTATAGCCGAAAAAGATGGCTACGACCTTGCCCTTGAAGTCCGCCAGCGTACGTACACGGCCGTTGTGATCGGTCAAGCGGAAATCCCGCGCAAAGCCTGCGCCTGTAATATCGGTCGCCTGGAATGAAGGCGGCTGCGGGGCAGGGTGACACCCCGAAAGCGCAAACAGCGCCATCGCCCAGAGAGCGGCGAGCCAGCGTGTCATGCCTTGATCTGCTCGAACAGCTGTCCGGGGATATCCGCCAGCCGGTATTTGCCGGACTCCACCGCCTTCGCCAACTTGTCCAGCGTAGTGTCCTGCAACAGATCGATGATTTTCTTCTTCACGGGCACCCAGCGAAAATGCAGCGGACACGCCGTCTCATCGCTGCATTTTTTCAGCCCCAACAGACAGCTCTGCGTAAACGCAGGCCCTTCGGTCAACAGCAGGATTTGCATCAGGGTGATCTTGTCCCCCCCCTCGCGCAGGCAGAAGCCGCCCAGACGACCGCGAAAGGAAAACAGCAAATTGCCTTTGGCCAGGCTCTGCAGGATTTTGGCCAGATAGGGTGCGGGCACGCCCAGTTTGGCGGCGATATCCTTGTTCAGCACCGGTGTGGCATCCGGCTGGGTAGCCATGTAGATCAGCGCCTGAACGGCATACTGACTGGTGCGCGAGAGGATCATTCTGTACCCCAATGAAATGAATTGGGGACAATATAAAACAATCCTGTCTGAATATCTAGATAGAAGCCTGAATTCCCATACAAATCATATGGGTAAGTTGATGTAATGGTCAACCAACATGGTTGCGAACAGCAGGCTCAAATACCAGATGGAGTAGCGGAAGGTTTGCTTGGCGAGCGCGTCGCTATATTCGCGATATAAACGCCAGCCATAGTGAATGAAGCGACCGCCCAGCAAAACGGCACCTGCCAGATAGATCCACCCGCCCATGCCCGTCCCGACCGGCAACATAGTCACGGCAAACAGCAGCACGGTGTAAAGCAGTACGTGCAAGCGGGTGTAGGCCTCACCATGTGTCACTGGCAGCATCGGCAGGCCGGCCCGGGCATATTCCTCGCGCCGATATAGCGCCAAGGCCCAGAAATGGGGTGGCGTCCAGGCAAAAATGATCAAAAACAGCAAGAGCGCATCGTGATGGATCTCACCCGTCGCCGCGACCCAACCAAGCACCGGCGGCATCGCGCCAGACGCGCCGCCAATGACGATGTTCTGCGGCGTGGCCGGTTTCAGCACGGCCGTATAGATCACCGCATAGCCGACGAACGTGGCAAGTGTCAGCCACATCGTGAGCGGATTGACGAACACGTTCAACAGATACAGGCCAGCCCCCCCTACCACGCCGGAAAATACCAGCGTCTGGGTGCTAGTCAACTCGCCTCGCGGCAGCGGACGGGCGCGTGTGCGTGCCATCACCGCGTCGATTTTCTGCTCGACCAGGCAATTGAACGCCGCCGCCGCACCGGCCACCAACGCAATCCCGAGCGTACCGGCCCACAGTGCGTTCCAGTTCGGCCAGCCGGGTACGGCGAGGAACATGCCGATCACCGCCGTGAATACGATCAGGCTGACGACACGCAGCTTGCACAAGGCCAAAAACTGCTGGCAGCGGCAGGCCGCGCCCTGGACCATCAACGATTCCATGTTCATCTCCTGCGCACCCGATAATTCAGCACAACCAGGCTGGACAGCAACAATGCGGCGCCGGCATTGTGCGCGACCGCCACGGCCAACGGCAGGCCAAACAGGACATTGCTGATACCCAGCGAGACCTGCAACACCAACAGCCCGCCTATGACCAGCCCCATGCCGGCGTAGCCGGGACTACGCACCAGGCGCAGAACCAGCCAGCCCAAATACAGCGTCACCACCAAGGCCATGACCCGATGCGTCCAATGGATGGCGGTCAATGCCGACAATGGCAACAACTCACCGGTCGCAGTCTCGCCAAGATTCCGGTGCAGGGTGAAGCCCTGCTCGAAATCCATCGGCGGCATCCAGGCGCCGTGACACAGCGGAAAATCGGGGCAGGCCAAGGCCGCATAGTTGGTGCTCACCCAGCCGCCCAGCCCGATTTGCATCGCCACCAGAATCAGCCCTAGCAAGGCCCCGTTGCGCAGATGATCGCTATTCGCATAGTAGGTGTGGCCCAATTGGCCGCGTTCACGCAGCCAAAGCCAAAGCAGCAACGCGAGGGTCGTCATTCCGCCCAGCAAATGCGAACTGACGATCAGCGGCTTGAGCAACTGGGTGACTGTCCACATACCCAGCATGGCCTGGAACACGATCAGGCCGAGCAGCAGCAAAGGCAAGCCAAGGCCACCGCGCGTTTCATGCCGACCGCGCCATGCCAGCATGGCAATGGTCAGCACCAGCAACCCCAGCGTGCCTGCAAAATAACGATGCACCATCTCCTTCCAGGCTTTTGCATGAGACACCGGCCCATCCGGACGCACGGCAAGTTCTGCGTTGATGGCATCGGCGGCGTTGTGCGGGGTCAGCTTGCCGTAACACCCGGGCCAGTCAGGACAGCCCAGCCCGGCGTCGGACAGACGAACGTACGCGCCCAAGGCCACCACTCCGAACGCAAGGATCAGGGCAGCCAGAATGATTTTTCGATATGTCGTCATGGTCAGCGGATCAACCTATCTGGGATGCCTTGAGCAGCAGCTTGAGGTCTTTCATCATGCGGTCGAAATCGGCCTGGGCCGGGAAACGCAGCATCAGATTACCCAGCGGATCGACCAGATAGATGTGGTCGGCTCGATTCTGCGCCGCAGGAAACTGCGCCACGAAAGCCGCGTTCGCCGGCCGCCATACATGCAAATCGGGATGCGCCTGTAACAGCTTCGCGTCCGGCGTACCGCTGTCAGTCACCACCCACAGCCGCTCGATGCGGTCCTGCTCCTTACCTTGCGCGATCCGCGTCTGGCGCATCAGATAGAGTTGCCATGCGCACGCTGCATCGCAGTGAGTTGGACCCACATGCACCATCACCCATTTCCCGCGCAGTGCCTCCAGATCGTATGAGCGTCCATTGGGAGTGCTTCCCGCGGTTTGCTGCAAAGGGGTGACCTTGAGCAGGTCGCCGTAATTGGAATGGCCCGCCGGACGCCATCCCGCGTAGGCCAGATAGGCAGCCACCACAGGCATCAGAAACACGCCGACCAACAACAGGAATTTACCGCGCGGAGTTAATTGCATACTCGAAACCATTTCGGGCGTTGGGTACATCAGTCATCGTCATCCCGATGACGCTTTACATTCAGGACCAGCCACAACACTGCCAGCGTCGTCGCCAGACTGTACCACTGGATTGCATAGCTGACATGCATGCTGACGCCGGTATCAGGGCGCGGCCAGTCACGAACCAGGCCATCCGCCAGCGGAGTGGTCTGCAATAACAGCAGCGGTTGCAGCGTCAGCCGGGTCGTTGCGGCATAGCGTGCGAAATCCAGGTTCTGCCACACCCGTCCCTGGGACGGCGCATGCATCAACTCGATATAGCGGCTGTGCGGATCGACGGCCATGCCTTCGAGTCGTATCTGGCCCCCCGGCGTCGGCGGTAAGGGAATCTGTTCGCGAGTGGGTCCCACCGCCACCCAGCCGCGATTGACCAGAATGGCGAGCGATCCACCATCTATGATGAGGGGCGTCAGTACGTGATATCCCGCCACCCCTTTATAAACTCGGTTGTCGAGGAAGATGGTATGCGCTGCGTCGAACACCCCGCGCACTTCCAGCTTCCGATACAGCACGCTGTCGCGGTCCAGCAGCGTGCTGCCAACATGGATGGGCGCTTCCCGCATCGCCACATCGTAACGTGCCTGCAAGGCGCGCTTGGTTTCGGCGCGCCCACTCTGCCAATTGCCGAGCCACAGGGTCAGCACAAAAAAGAACAATGCAGCCAGGGTCGGCCAGATCCTCGGAGAAAACTGCCATGGGCCAACACGCAGCCTCAACAAGTGCATAGGCCCGCCAATCCGGTTAGACTGGAATTTTTACGAGCATACCGTTCCATGCGCATCGTTGCCCTGCTCTTCATCGTGTTCATCCTGGCCAGCCTCGCCAGCGCGCTCTACTACCTCATCAAGGACAAGGGTCACTCGGATCGCACAGTCAAGATGCTGACGGTGCGCGTCGTGCTTTCCCTCACCCTTTTTCTGCTGCTGATGGGTGGCTACTACTTCGGCATCATCCCGCAAACCGGGCTGCGCTAGCCTGTCCCCCGCAACAAAAAGCCGCGCTGAACGCGGCTTTTTGTTGAACCGGTGCCACGTCAAGCGTGGCCCTCCTGCTGTGTATCCAGCTCCCGACCTAGATCAACCAGTAAACCAGGATGAACAACAGCACCCACACCACATCGACGAAGTGCCAGTACCACGATACGGCCTCGAATGCGAAATGATGTTCGGCAGTGAAATGCCCGGCCATCGAACGCAGCAGCATGACGATCAGCATCGTCGTTCCCACCAGCACGTGAAAACCGTGGAAGCCGGTCAACATGAAGAAGGTCGCACCATACACGCCCGCACCCAGCGTCAGCCCCATCTCGGTATAGGCGTGATGGTATTCGTAGGCTTGCAGACATAGAAAGACCACACCGAGCGTAACCGTCATCCCCAGCCCTAGAATCAGCTGCATGCGGTTGTTTTTTTTCAGACCCCAGTGCGCCCAGGTGACCGTCACACCCGAACTCAGCAGCAGCAGCGTGTTGATGGCCGGAATGCCCCATGCTTCCATCGGCGTGAATTTCAAGCCATCGGCGGTCAGGCCGGGGCCCGCAGTCGGCCACGCCGCCTTGAACGTAGGCCAGAGTTGCTGCATCGTGTCGGACTCGCCCAGCCAAGGCACCGACAGCACCCGGGTATAAAACAGCGCGCCGAAGAATGCGGCGAAGAACATTACTTCCGAAAAGATGAACCAGCTCATGGACCAGCGATACGAGGAATCCACCTGCTTGTTGTAGCGGCCGGCTTCGCTGTCTCGGATCACTTCGCCGAACCATCCGAACATCATGAAAAACAGCACGGCCACGCCGGCCAGCAGCACCCAGCCGCCATGGTTGATTTCGTGCATGGTCATGACGCCTCCCACTGCCATCGTCAGCAGGGCCACCGACCCGATGATCGGCCAGAGCGAAGGTTGCGGCAGGTAATATTTATCGGTTTGTGCCAGGCTCATGTCTTTCCCTCTTCCTCGTCTATTGATCGTTTACTTCACGAACTGCAGCACCAGGTACACCACCAGCAATAATGTCAGAACAAACACCATACCGCCGACCAGGCCGGCAATGATGATCTGTGCCTGCGTCAGGCTTTGCGCGTCATCATCGTAATCGCGCCGTTTGCGCACGCCGAAAAAACTCCAAAACACGGCAAGTGCAGCACGCAGGTTCCCCTTTTCAGCCATGCGGCACTTTTTCCGGCAACGTCGCCGTCTGCGCCTTGGGATCCGTGTTGAAGAAGGTGTAGGACAAGGTCACAGTATGCAAGTCCTTGTCCATCGACGGATCCAGCACGAACAACACCGGCATCTGGCGCCGTTCGCCCGCAGCCAGCTTCTGCGGGGTGAAGCAGAAGCACTCGATTTTCCTGAAAAATGCGCCCGCGCGGGCCGGCCCGTAACTTGGCACTGCCTGGCCCACGATTGCATGATCGCTGTTGTTGGCCGCTTCGTATTCCACCTGCACCAACTGGCCCGGATGCACCTTGATACTGCGCTGCATGGTTTTGAATTGCCACGGCAGCCCCTCGTTGGTATTGGCGTCGAATTCAATCGTCACCCAGCGGCTGGTATCGACCTGGGTGTTTTTCACCAGACTCTGCTCGTCGCCAGAGTTGATTCCGGTCACTTCGCAAATCTTGTAATAAAACGGTACCAGCGCAAACCCAAACCCGAACATGCCCAGCGCCACAACAATGAGCTTGGTCAGCGTGTTGGATTTGCCGGTGGGCATGGTCTATTTCAATCCGTTGTATAGCGTGAACAGGAACAAGCCAATCGCAATGGCGGCCAGAATACCGGCCGTCAGATATTTGCCGTTTTGCTTGTTGTCAGCCATGCCGATTGAATCGCCGCTCATTTCACCACCGGTGCGGTTTCAAAGGTATGGTAGGGCGCGGGCGAAGGCACCGTCCACTCCAGGCCTTGAGCCCCTTCCCAAACCTGATCGCTCGCCTTGGCTCCGCCCTTGATCGTTTTCAGCACCAGAACCAGGAAGATCAACTGGCTGAATCCGAAGATGAAGGCGCCCACGGTCGCAATCTGGTTGAACTCAGTGAACTGCAGCGCATAGTCGGGAATGCGTCGCGGCATGCCGGCCAGGCCGAGGAAGTGCATCGGGAAAAACACGATGTTCATGCCGATGACGGACAACCAGAAGTGCGTTTTTCCGAGCGTCTCGTTGTACATATGACCCGTCCATTTCGGCAGCCAGTAATAGATCCCGGCAAAAATGGAGAACAAGGCGCCGGAGACCAGCACGTAGTGGAAATGCGCCACGACGTAATAGGTGTCCTGCAGCTGGATGTCGACCGGCGCCATCGCAAGCACCAGTCCCGAGAAGCCGCCTATCGTGAACAGGCACACGAACGCGATGGCGAACAGCATCGGCGTCTCAAACGTCAGAGAGCCTTTCCACATCGTGGCCACCCAGTTGAACACCTTCACCCCGGTCGGGACCGCGATCAACATGGTAGAGAACATGAAGAACAGCTGCGCCGCCACCGGCATGCCCACGGCGAACATGTGATGCGCCCACACGGTGAACGACAGGATCGCGATCGAGGCAGTGGCATATACCATCGAGGCGTAGCCGAACAAGGGCTTGCGGGAGAAGGTCGGAATGATCTGCGAGATGATGCCGAAAGCCGGCAGGATCAGGATGTATACCTCTGGGTGCCCGAAGAACCAGAAGATATGCTGGAACATCACCGGGTCGCCACCGCCTGCCGCGTTGAAGAAATGGGTACCGAAATTACGGTCGGTAAGCAGCATGGTGACCGCCCCCGCCAGGACCGGCATGGTGGCGATCAGCAGATAGGCGGTAATCAGCCAGGTCCAGACGAACATCGGCATCTTCATCAGCGTGAGCCCAGGCGCGCGCATGTTGAGGATGGTGGTGATGATGTTGATCGATCCCATGATCGACGACAGGCCCATGATGTGTATGGCCAGAATCGTCAGGTCATAGGACACGCCGCCTTGGATGAAAAGCGGCGGGTACATCGTCCAGCCGCCGGCCACGGCGCCGCCCGGCAGCCAGAACGACCCCAGCAGCATGATGCCGGCCACCGGCAAGAGCCAGAAACTCCAGTTGTTCATGCGCGGGAATGCCATGTCGGGCGCACCGATCATCAGCGGCACCTGCCAGTTCGCAAAGCCGGTGAAGGCCGGCATGATGACGCCGAAAATCATGATCAGGCCGTGCATCGTGGTGAGCTGATTGAAGAAATCGGGGTGCATCAACTGCATGCCCGGCTCGAAAAGTTCGGAGCGAATCAGCAGTGCCATCGAGCCGGCAGTAAACAGCATGATGAGCGAGAACCACAAGTAGAGCGAACCGATATCCTTGTGGTTGGTCGTGGTCAGCCAGCGCATGATTCCGGTGGGATGCGCGTGGTGTCCGTGGTCGTCGTGGGCGTGTGCTGCGTCAGACATGACTGTGCTCTCCTATCGGTTGTTCACTGCGCGGCGGGGGCGGCGGCGACGGCTCCCCCGCGGGCGGCTGCGATGTCCGCGGGCTGCGCCGCGTCACCCATCTTGTTGTCCCAGGCATTGCGCTCATACGTCACGACCGCGGCAATTTCCGCATCGGACAGGCGGTCGGCGAATCCGACCATGGCAGTGCCCGGACGACCGCCGTGCACCACGATATTGATATGCGCGGCAATCGGCCCGGTGGCGACCTTGGAACCGTTCATCGCAGGGAACACGCCTGGCAGGCCCATGCCATTGGCCTGGTGACAGGCGGCGCAGTTGGCTTGATAGACTTTCTCACCCCGTTTCACCAATTCCTTGACGTCAAAGGTTTTGGTGTTGTCGGCCGCTGCAGCCTGGGCCGTACCTTTCTTCTTGGCCACCCAGGCTTTGTAATCCTCCTCGGAGACCACTTTGACTACGATCGGCATGAAACCATGGTCCTTGCCGCACAGCTCGGCGCATTGGCCGCGATAGGTGCCAATCTTGTCCGCCTTGAACCAGCTGTCCCGGATGAAGCCAGGGATGCCGTCCTGCTTGACGCCGAAGGCGGGAACCCACCAGGAATGGATCACGTCATTGGCGGTAATCAGCAAGCGCACCCGCTTGCCAACCGGCACCACCATCGGATCATCCACTTCGAGCAGGTAGTGTTCGTCTTTGGCCGCCGTGCCGTCGATCTGTTCGCGCGGCGTGGCGAGCGTGCTGTAGAAGTGAACGCCTTCGTTAAGGTAGTCGTAGCCCCATTTCCACTGATAGCCCGTGATCTTGACGGTCATATCGGGATTGGAGGTGTCTTTCATCTCGATCACGACCTTGGCGGCCGGGTAGGCCATCCCCACCAGGATGATGAACGGGATGATGGTCCAGATGATTTCGACTGTGGTGTTTTCGTGGAAATGCGCCGCTTTGTGGCCGACCGATTTGCGGTGCTTGACCAGCGAGTAGAACATCATGCCGAAGACGATGATGAAAATTCCGACGCACACCAGCATGATGAGGTTATGCAGATGGAACACCTCCCTCGCCACCTGACTCGCCGGTGGTTGCAGGTTGTATGCATAGTCTGCCAGCGCTGACTGGCTGGCTGCCCATACCGCCCCCATCACCCCTGCCCTTTGCCACATGCTTTTCATCGCGTTCCCCGTCCTCTGACTTTGTTATGGGTAGTCGTTGCGGCGCGTATTGCCCTATGCCTGCAACTTTCTGCGTAAGGTCGCAGCCAGTTGCAGCCGCGCCTCGTCACTCAGGTACTGTCCGACTTTTGTTTCGCGACCATGAGAACTCAGGCTGAGACGGCAGTTTCTGCCTGACGTCCCGCAGTCGCATATCACACGCGCCCATTGGCGATTCATTTCACGACGCTCTCCATGCGTGCCGGCATGCCACTCCAGCACTATCACATCCCCTTCAATCGTAAGTGTTTCGTAATCCCCTTCCCGGCTGCGCAGCGTCTCCAGTGCCCATGCCAGCAATCCAATTTCCAATCCGGCAAATGGCAGGATCAGCCAGTATCCCAGGAGCGCGAAGCCACTTGCCGTTGCAAAACATACTGTCGCCAGACTCCAGAGCACCAGCTGCTGCTGGCGGTGTGTCAATGAATGGTTAGGGCGGGACTGGAATACAAACGCGCCTGCTGACACACCTTCACAGTCTTCCGTATTCACCTGTTCCATATGGAGAAGCGAGGAAACCGCGTGCGGCATCATGTCGCAGACAGTAACACGACGCCGCTCGCCAGAACAAGCGGTGCGCTCGAATTAACTTATTGATTTGTTTATAAAATATCGTTATTACAGACTATTCTAAGATACTAACCAATCAGGCAGCGTCAGCCATTGCGGCATGTTCAACGGCAAACCTTCCCCCTCAAAAAATCCCTGAACGCCCAGACACGGGCCGGGCAGGCGCGTACGCAAGGCCGCCAGGTTTTCCGCTGCCTGCGGCATCGCCGGCTCGATGTGATTGCCCACCCACCCTGCCCACTGGACACGTCGCAGGGCGATCGACTCGGCCGTCAGCAATGCATGATTCAGACAACCCAGTCGCAGCCCCACCACCAGCACGACGGGCAGGCCCAGACGCAGAGCAAGGTCCGCCATATCCTCGTGCTCATTAAGCGGAACCCGCCATCCTCCTGCGCCCTCGACCACCACGACATCGGCGATGGCGGCAAGGCGTGCATACGCCGCGGCAATGACGTCCAGTTCAATCCGCGCACCGAGCGACTCCGCTGCAATATGCGGCGCGATGGCTTCGGCAAAGGCGTAGGGATTCACATCGCGTGCATCCGCGTCGACGTTGGCCGCCTGCATGAGCGCGACCACGTCCTCATTCAATTCATCCGGCGCAGAACCGGCCGACACCGGCTTCATTGCGGCCACCCGTAGCCCGCGCGCGCGCAGCGCATGAATCAGTGCCACCGCCACGCGCGTCTTGCCGATGCCGGTATCGGTGCCGGTGACGAACAAACCATGCGCACTCATGCCTGCCCCAGTTTGCGGCGGCGCTCGCCGATGTTGAACTGGATCACCTGCCGCCCGTCTTCGCGACGCGTCTTGTCACCTGCCCAGGCATGGCCATAGATCACTTCGAAGGTTGCCGGCAGCCGTCCGTCGCGGCGTTGCATTTCATAGGCCTGCTCAAGCCGCGACCACGCCGTCTTGCCCAACAGGCCGCGGCGACGGGCCGAGGCCGCATTGTGCGCGCCGATTCCCTTGAGATCTCGCATCAATGTCTTGAGATCGGCGTAGGTCAGCGTCAGCATCTCCATTTCCATCACGGGGCTCGAGAAACCGGCGTGGATGAGCATGTCGCCGATGTCGTGCAGATCGATGAAGCGGTTGACGTGCGGCGCATCGTCGATGGCCGTGAAGGCCGCGCGCAGTTCCTTCAGTGTGTCGGGACCGAATGTGGCGAAGATCAGCAGGCCGCCTGGAGCCAGCACCTGATGAAACCCCTTGAACGTGGCTTCAAGATCGCGCGCCCACTGTATGGCCAGGCTGGACCAGACGAGATCCATGCTGTTGGGTGAAAGCGGAAGCCGCTCCATGTCGGCGCACACCAGATGATTCGTCTCCGCAGGCGAAGGCGCCAGACGATGCAACACGCGCCGCGCCCACGTCGGCTGCGGCAGGCGAGTACGTGCCGCCATCAGCATGGCCGGTGCGATGTCGAGCGCACAGAATTCGGAGGCCGCATAGCGCGAACGCAAATGCGCTAGCCCATAACCGGTACCCGTGCCGACATCGAGCACGCGGCCTGGCTGCAGCGACATGAAGTCGAGACGTTCCAGCAAGCGATCGCATATTTCGCGCTGCAATACCGCGTGCGCGTCGTAGCTGGTGGCGGCATGATCGAACGCACGCCGTACTTCGGCGAAATCGAGCTCAGCCTCAGTCATGGGCAAAGCGTCCGATTGCGGCAGCCACGTCTGCACTGTGCGACAGATGCGGCGCATGCGCAGCCCTGGCCAGTTCGACATACCGTGCGTTCGGGAGGGTTTCTGCCAGCCAGCGCCCTGCCGCCGCCGGCGTCAATGCATCGAGTGCGCCATGCAGCACCAACGTCGGCTGCGTCAGACGCGTCAACTGCTGACGCAAGTCTGTTTCACGCAGAATCGTCAATCCACCCGACAAGGCCTCGGCGCGCGCCTGCGGCAGGGCCAGAAAGTGCTGGCGCAGCTGCTGCAACAATGATTTTTGATCGGGCACGCCACGTGTCTGCAAGCTGAGAAAGCGCAGTAGCGTGGCCTGCGGGTCGGCCAGCAGCGCTGCGCCGAAATCCTCCAGGTCGGTTGCGGGCACCCCATGTGACCAGCTTTCATCTGCGACGAAACGCGGTGTCGAGGCCAGCAGGATCAGGCGTCTCAACTTGCCCGGATGATCGAGCGCAGCGCGCATCACCACCTGCCCGCCCAATGACCAGCCCAGCACGGTGCTGCCTTCCGGAACCTGTTCTGCCAGATCGTCTGCCCAGCCCTGCAACGAGTTGTTCGGCTGACTGTTGCGCCCACCATGTCCCGGCAAATCGAGTGCATGCACGTCGAAATCATCAGCCAGCAATTGCGCAAGCACGTCGAACACGCGCGCATTCATGCCCCAGCCGTGCACCAGCACCAGTATGGGCTTAGTCGAGCGCATGCAGGGCCTCGACCAGTTGAGCGATATCGTCTGCGCTATGTGCCGCTGACAGGGTAATGCGCAGGCGCGCCGTGTCGGCGGGAACCGTCGGCGTACGGATGGCGGGCACCATCAGCCCACGTTGCAGCAAGTCTTTCGACAGTTGTACCGCATCGGCATTCGCGCCGATCACCAGCGGCTGAATCGGTGTATCCGAGGGCATCAGAACGCCCCGTTTCAAACCTGCCAGGCCTTGGCGCAGTTGCGCGACATGCGTACCCAGCCGTTCGCGCCGCGCTGCGCCTGATTCGATCTGGCGCAGGCTCTCCAATAGGCACGCCGCCAGGAGCGGTGGCGAAGCCGTCGTGTAGATGTAGGGACGCGCCTTCTGGATCAGCCAGTCGATCACGTCCGGCTGCGCCGCCACGGCGGCACCCGACACGCCCGCCGCCTTGCCCAACGTGGCCAGGTAGATGACACGGTCACTTGCACGTGCGCCTTCGGTCAGTCCGCCCCGACCTTCGTTCAGCACGCCAAAACCGTGCGCATCGTCGAGATACAGCCAGGCGTCGTAGCGTTCGGTCAGCTCGAGCAGGGCGTCGACCGGCGCCAAATCGCCGTCCATGCTGAAGACCAGGTCGGAGACAATGAGCTTGTCCTGGGCCGTACTGTCTGCGAGTTGCGATTCAAGTTGGGCGAGATCGTTGTGGCGATAGCGGCTGAAGCGCGCACCTGACAGCTGCGCTGCGTCGACCAGCGAAGCGTGGTTGAGCTTGTCGGCGAAGATCTCGCCGTGGCGGCTGACCAGCGCGGTGATCACCGCGAGGTTCGCCATATAACCGGTGGAAAACAGCAGGGCCGCCGGTTTGCCGATGTAACCGGAAAAAGCCGACTCGAAGTCGTGATGAAAGCGGTGGTGACCGGTGATGAGATGGGCGGCACCCGCGCCGACGCCGCATTGGTCGAGCGCGGCATGCGCGGCCCGAATCAAAGCCGGATCAGCGGCAAGGCCGAGGTAATCGTTACTGCAGAAGGAAATGACGCGCTGGCCATTGATCGTGACGTGGGCGCCTTGTGCGCCGTCGAGCAGCAGGCGCCGCCGTTCGAGATGATCGGTCCTCAGCGCCGCCAGCCCCTGCTGCAGGCGGGTCAGCGCAGCAAAACTCACAACGGCTGCAGGCCCAGCGAATCGAACAGGCGCTGGTCGCGTTCCCATTCGGGGTTGCCGGTGGTGAGCAGTTTCTCGCCGTAGAAGATCGAATTGGCGCCGGCGAGGAAGCACAGTGCCTGCACCGCGTCGCTCATCTGCTGGCGTCCGGCCGACAGGCGCACGAAGCTCTTCGGCATGCAGATGCGCGCCACCGCAATGGTGCGGACAAACTCCAGCGGATCGAGCGCCTCGGTGCCGGCCAGCGGCGTGCCCTCGACCTGGACCAGCAGATTGATCGGTACCGACTCCGGCTGCGGATCGAGCGAGGCCAGCTGTGCGATCAGACCGGCGCGCTGGGTGCGCGACTCGCCCATGCCAACGATGCCGCCGCAGCACACGTGCAGGTCGGCATGACGCACGCGCTCCAGCGTGTCGAGGCGATCCTGGTATTCGCGCGTGGTGATGATCTCGCCGTAAAACTCGGGCGCGGTGTCGAGGTTGTGGTTGTAGTAGTCGAGGCCGGCGTCTTTCAGCTGCTCGGCCTGGCCGTCCTTCAGCATACCCAGCGTGGCGCAGGTTTCCAGGCCCAGCGCCTTCACCTCGCGCACCATATCCAGCACCGGCTCGAGGTCGCGCTGCTTGGGCCCACGCCAGGCTGCACCCATGCAAAAGCGCGAGGCGCCAGCGGCCTTGGCAGCCTTGGCGGCGGCCAGCACGTCGTCGAGATCCAGCAGGCCCTGGTTTTCCACGCCGGCGTCGTAACGTGCCGATTGCGGACAATAGCCGCAGTCTTCGGAACAGCCGCCGGTCTTGATCGACAGCAGCGTCGACAACTGCACGCGATTGGGGTCGAAGTTTTCACGATGCGTCGTTTGCGCCCGATACATCAGGTCGGCAAACGGCAACGCAAACAGCGCCTCGATGTCGGCCATGGAAAGGCGCGCAGGTGGTTGGGTCAAATCATTCATTGATGGCTACCTCGATGGTCATGTCCTGCCACGATTCGCGCGCGGCCCGGTAAATATCAAACAACGCCCACGGCACGATCACCACCACCGCGAATCCCAGCACCAGCATCAGCCCCTGCCAGCCGCCCAGCAAGTCGTAGAGCGGTTGGCCGAACACCACCAGACTGCCCATCACGCCGTAATAGCGGTAACCTGCCCATTTGTTGTAATGCGCCGTGCGCGGGTTCGGGTGGTGCGCGATACTGGCATAGACGAAAATCGACGCGCCTAGCCAGATCATCACCGGCGGCAGGGACAGCACGAACGGCAGAAAACCGATTTTCTGACCGGCAAGCAGCTTGCCCAGCAGCAATGCCGTCAGCGAAATCAGCAACACCACGACAGTGATGAGATTGAACAGCTGCGCGGCGAAGCGGGAAGATGAAGCAGGAATGACGCGTTTGGCTTTCATGGCCGCAATTTTCAGGGCGCACGCAGCCTCTGTCAAATTTTACCGACAACAAAATTGAACATCCGATCAATTTTTAATCAGCTCATTCCACGAACCTGCCTGCTGTGCGGCGATGCGACCCGCACTGGGCATGTATGCCCGGCCTGCCTGGCCGACCTGCCCTGGCACACGCAGCCACAATGTCCACAGTGCGCCACGCCCACGCCCCAGGGACAGACCTGCGGTGCCTGCCTCAAACGCCCGCCTGCGTTCGACCGTACCATTGCGGCGCTGAGCTATGTCTTTCCGCTTGACCGGTTGATTCCACGCCTGAAATACCATGGCCAGCTCGCCATCGCACCGGCGCTGGGCGAGTGGCTGACCCGGGCCACGGAAGCTGCGCCGGTGCCGGATCGCATGATTGCCATGCCCCTGCATGCGAGACGCATCCGGGAGCGCGGCTTCAACCACGCCACCGAAATCGCCCGGGACGTGGCGGCCCGGCAGGGACTCCCGCTCGACCTCAGCAGTTGCCGGCGTATCCGCGACACGCCACCGCAAATGGGGCTGAAGCACGATGCCCGGCGCCGTAACCTGCACGGCGCATTTGCATGTTCAGGGGATGTACGGGGGCAGCATATCGCACTGGTCGACGACGTGATGACGACTGGCACCAGCCTCGATGAATTGGCCGCGACGCTGAAACGCGCGGGCGCACGCGAGGTGACGTGTTGGGTGGCGGCGCGCACGCTGCGACCTGGGGCCTGAATTCCCGAATCGGGAAACAACGGCCCGTGCCCAGCGCCGCTCCGCGGGTCAACCGCGTGAGAAACGCAACACGGTTTGTTACTGTCCTGCCCGAGGCGCGCAACAAGCCTGCCGCGGTTCTGGTCAGGCAGCCTGAGCGTAAGCCGGCACGGTCATCCGCGGGAATCCCTCCTCGATCGGCAAAGCCGGATCACGCGACCACTCGTTCCACGAGCCGAAATAAATCTTCACATGTTTGATGCCCGCCTCCTTGAGAATAAGGAAGGTATTCGATGCGCGCGCCCCCTTGAAGCAGTACACGATCACCGGCGATTCCGGCGTGATGCCGGCAGTCAGACATTCGGCCAATACCTCCGGCCCTGCTTTGAACACAGGGCCCTCGGCACCCGGCTTCATCAGGCGATACCACTCGATCCAGCGCGCGCCGGGAATGCGGCCCTTGCGCGGACAGAAATCCGGCCCATAGGGTGACGAGCTCACGCCGATCCATTCGTCGACGTCGCGCACATCGAGCAGCACCGCACTGCCGGTTTTCACCGCGGCAAGCATTTCGTCCTTGTCCACCATCACATCGGCCGGTGCGCCGGCCGGGAAGGTCGCGGGGACCGATGTCACCGCCTCCGTGCTGACCGGAAGACCTTCCGCCAGCCAGGCTCGATAGCCGCCATGCAGCACCTTGATTTTTGGGTAGCCGAGATAACTCAAGATGAAATAGCCGCGACAGGATTGGCCAAAGCCCGTATTCATCGCGTCCTCGTACAGCACGGCCGTTTCCCTGCCCGAAAGGCCGGCCGCTCCGAATGCCTCGTCAAACTTTTCCTTCATGGCCGCGAGCCCGTCCGGGTCGCTGGTCGCCAGATAGGTGAATATCTCGCGCAGATTGACCGCGCCAGGCAAATGCCCTTTGGCATACACGTCAGGGTCGCGGGTATCGATTACGACCATGGGTTCGCTCGCCATTGCAGCTTGCAGGTCGGCGGGTTCGATCAGTACGCTCATCCATGTCTCCCGGGTCGGTATGCAGATGCTTTTGCCTGTGCAGCAAGCATGCCAACCATAAAAAACAGAATGAAATCAATTCGTAATGTGAGCCACCCGCATTCTGTTTCGGGATGAACCGTAACGGATCGTTTACAAAGTGCTGACAGATTGCCGGTTTGGTCCTTGAGTTGAGCGGGGCGAACGCACGGGTCAACCGTAGATTTCCTCCACCGCAAAAATCCGCCGGTGTTCGCGCATGGCATAGCGGTCGGTCATCCCCGCGATGTAATCGGCCACGGCGCGCGCGCCCTCGAGCGATTCGCGCATCTGGTGCTCCGGCGGCAGCAGGCGGGCATCGCCGGTGAAAGCCGTGTAGAGATCGCTGATGATGCGTCCCGCCTTGGCGCTCATGCGGGCCACCTTGTAATGGCGGTACAGGTGGCGCAGCAGGAAACGTTTGAGTTCTCGGTGCTCGTCGAGTAGCGCGGGGCTGAATGCTGCCAGCGGCGGCGCGGCACGTACCTCGCCCAGGGTCTGCACGCCGCTGTTCTCGACGTTCCTGCGCGTGGTGTCCACCAGATCGAGAATCAGCGTATTGATGATGCGGCGAACGGTTTCGGTCACCACGCGACGCCCCTGCAAGGTCGGATATTTCGCACGCACCTCCGCCAGGTGGCGGGCGAAGATCTGGACTTCGCTCAACTGCTCCAGCGTAATCAGGCCGGAACGCAGGCCGTCGTCGACGTCGTGGTTGTTGTAGGCGATCTCGTCCGCCAGGTTGGCAATCTGTGCCTCGAGCGAAGGCTGCTGCTTGTTCAGGAAGCGCTCGCCCACTGCGCCGAGCTTCTCGGCATTGGCGAGCGAGCAATGTTTGAGAATGCCCTCGCGTGCCTCGAAGGTGAGGTTCAAGCCCTCGAATTCGGCGTAGCGTTCTTCCAGGATATCCACCACCCGCAGCGACTGCAGGTTGTGTTCGAAGCCGCCGTGTTCGCGCATGCAGGCATTCAGCGCATCCTGGCCGGCATGACCGAACGGCGTGTGGCCCAGATCGTGCGCCAGCGCCACCGCTTCCACCAGGTCTTCGTTCAGGCTCAGCAAGCGTGCGATGGTGCGGCCGATCTGCGCGACCTCGATGCTGTGGGTGAGGCGGGTGCGGAACAGGTCGCCTTCGTGGTTCACGAACACCTGGGTCTTGTATTCCAGCCGCCGGAACGCCGTGGAATGGATGATACGGTCGCGGTCGCGCTGGAACTCGGAACGCGGCGCAGCGGAAGGTTCGACATGCAGACGGCCACGGGTTTGACTGGAATGCGCTGCGTAGGAGGCGAACGACGGTTCCATCAACAATCCTTTTCAATGCGGTGCGGTCAGTACGCCAGCCAGCACATCGGTCGGCACGTCCGCGGTAATCACCGCCGCGCCCAGTTTCTTCAGCAGGACGAAACGCATCTTTCCGCCCTCCACCTTCTTGTCGTGGCCCATGTATTCGAGATACGTGTCGACGCCCAGATCCGGCGCCACGTCAGGCAGCCCCGCGACACGGATCAGCGCACGCGTCCGCGCAACGTCGGCTTCGGACAGCCAGCCCATCCGTCGCGACGTTTCCGCTGCCATCGCCATGCCGGCCGCCACCGCCTCGCCGTGCAGCCAGTTACCGTAGCCCATGCCGGTTTCGATCGCATGGCCGAAGGTATGGCCCAGATTGAGGATCGCACGGATACCCCCTTCGCGCTCGTCCTGCCCTACTACCTGCGCCTTGATCTCGCACGAACGATAGATCGCATGGGTGATCGTCGTCGGGTCGAGCGCGCGCAGTCTGTCCATGTTGGTTTCCAGCCAGGCAAGAAAGTCGGCATCCCAGATCAGGCCGTACTTGATCACCTCGGCGAGTCCTGCCGACAATTCGCGTGCAGGCAAGGTCTTCAGGGTATCGGTGTCGGCGAGCACCACTTTCGGCTGGTAGAACGCGCCGATCATGTTCTTGCCGAGCGGATGGTTGATCCCGGTCTTGCCGCCCACCGACGAATCGACCTGCGACAGTAGCGTGGTGGGAATCTGGATGAAGGGCACGCCACGCTGATAGCTCGCCGCCGCGAATCCGGTCATGTCGCCGATCACGCCGCCGCCCAGTGCGATCAGCGTGGTCTTGCGCTCGGCACGCTGGGTCAGCAGCGCATCGAAAATCAAATTCAGTGTTTCCCAGTTCTTGTAGGCCTCGCCGTCCGGCAGCACCACCTGCGCCACCGTCACACCACCGGCCTCCAGGGTTGCCCTCAACTGCGCCAGATACAACGGTGCCACAACGGTGTTGGTGACCACCATCACACGTTTTTGCGGCAAGTGCGGCAGAATCAGCTCAGGTCGGCCCAACAGACCCGAGCCAATGTGGATAGGGTAGGAGCGGTCGCCGAGATCGACTTGGAGGGTTTGCATGAAACTGAAAAAAGACAAAAGAGTTGTTCGATTGTAACCAAAGCCGGCATATTCCCTGAACTAACGCGTATGGCACATTGCTTGCTCAGCCAATAATCCATTAATTGATGATGATCCATGCATACCCACTCACTCATCTGCCGCCGCTCATCGCCGTCTTTTCATAGTCGGAGCGCATGCCCATGCCAAGCCACGCTTTGTTTTTGTGTTGCCATATCGCCAAGGCAGATGAAATCCCGTTCATGGCCATCCATCGTTCGATCTAATGTCCATGCCTGACCGTATTCTGCTGGTTTCACCGGCGTCCCCGTTCAATCCCCAGTCGGGCGCCCAACAGCGCACCGCGTTGCTGTACGAGGCCCTGCAGACGCTGGGGGGGGTGGATGTGGTGTTGCTGGAGCCTACCGCCGACCCCAGCCGACTGGATATGCCGCCCAAACCAGGGATCCTGGCACATGGACGCTGGCACCAGCGTCCGTTCGGCATCGGAAAATTCAAACCGGACAGCGCCTTGAATCTGGCACTCAAGGCAGAGGGTGTTGACCTCAAGCGCTATAGACTGATCGTCAGCCGCTATCTCAATCCGCTCGCCAAGCTGGTCGTCCCGCCCAGCGTACACAGCGTGGTTGACCTGGACGACTGGGGCTACCATTACGGACCCGGCGCGCTGGCGCTGGCCGCACAGTTCAAATCGCAGTATGCCGCGTGGCTGGCAAAACGACAGCTCAAACGCTTTGACGCATATTTCTTTGTCAATCGACGCGATCAGGCACAGCATCGCGAACTCAAATCGGTACTGCTACCCAACATCCCATACGCGCCACCCACCCAGCCATTTCCACAGACGAACAGCCCTGTTCTGCTGTTCGTCGGCTCGCTTTGGTATGCACCCAATCGCGAGGGCATCGACCGTTTCCTGGCCCGCAGCTGGCCGGCCATCAAGTCCGCCCATCCGGAGGCCGAACTGCTGCTGGTGGGTGCCGCACCGCCCGCCGTGCGGCAGGCATGGGAACAGCATCCCGACGTTTCCGCCCCCGGTTTCGTTGACGATCTGGGCGAGGCGTATCGCAATGCTGCATTCACCATCGCTCCGATCTACTCGGGCGGCGGCACCAACATCAAGATTCTGGAATCGCTCGCTTATGGCCGGGCATGCATCACAACGCCCCACAGTGCCGAGGCCTTCAAGGAGGACCTGGGAAGCGCAGGCTTGGGTGTTGCCCGGGACGACAGACATTTTGCCGAACAATGCATCGCCTGGCTGGATGATAGCGACGACCGGAGACGCAACGCAGAAGCAGGCTGGAACAAGGTCGCCGCACGCTACACACGCCCCCACTTTATCGAACAAGTCACGCAACTTTGCGCGCCACTTCTAAGATGACTCTGGATAGATGATGCGCAGGCAATCCCTCATCGACCAGGCCATCATTGCCCGTAATATTCTGCAGGTCGTGCTCCCGCTGCATCGCTTACGGACCTCGGCAACCAGGCCCATCCTGCCGGAAACGCCCACACGTTTCGCCATCATCGCGGGCGATGTCACTGACCCCGCCAGTTCCTTGGGCGACCTGGCCATGTTCAGTGCCTTGATGCAATCGCTTCGGGCGCAAAATCCGGACTCGATATTCACCATTATCGGTGAACGCCGCCACACCATTGTCATACCCGGAATTGGCGAGACGCCGGTCGTACCCGCATGGTCCGGGAAAACCGGAACGCGCGCTTTCGACGAATTGATACGCCTGCACCATGCCTTGTTTGTCATGGGCGCCGATATCCTGGACGGCAAATACGGTGCAGCCCTGGTACAACGCATCGTCGCCTACTGCAACCACAGCGTAGCGCTCGGCATTCCAGCCACGATGCTGGGTTTCAGTTTCAATTGCAACCCCAGAGCCCCGGCGGTTCACGCCCTGTCGAGATTGCACCCCAAGGTAACCGTCAATATCCGCGACCAACCGTCTCTTGACCGCTTTGTCCGGATTGTCGGCATACCTGCCAAGCTATGCGCCGACAGCGCCTTTCTGATGCCTCCCGCCACAGACTCCGAGCCCGAAACTGAAGCCTGGATCGCCGCTATGCGCCGTGAAGGTCGCACACCCGTGGGCGTCAACCTGAATGCCCACGCCTTGGCGCCCGCCATTGCCCAAGTGGGTATGGACAAACTGATCGATCACATCGCCGAACAGCTCAGGCATGCGGGCGTACAGAACAGACTTGCCTTCCTGCTGCTGCCACATGATCTCAAGTTGCAATCAGGCGACGTCATCATGCTGAAGGCACTCGAGAGTATCCTGCAACAGAAGGGCTTCGCACACGTGCGCTATACATCGATCGATCACCCCGACAAAATCAAGCGACTCACAGGCCAGCTTGACCTCGCCATCACTGGCCGTATGCATTTGGTCATCGCCTCATTGGGTAGCGGAACGCCTACGCTGTCGATTACCTACCAGGACAAATTCGAAGGCCTTTACCAGCACTTCGACCTGTCGCTCGAACACACCATTACCCCGATACAATGTCTCAGCGACGAGTTCTTGAGGAAAATCAACGACGCATTCATGCATAGGCATGACAATCGCGCACGGATACTCAGCCGCCTGCCAAGAGTAAAAGCACTGGCTTCGCGAAACCTTGCAATCTCAACTTGCGACCCCGCCGATTAGAAGCCAATAAGCCAACGCATCAATTACTACAAACCAACCAGACCATCATTACAAAATCAGGAGAGGTGATGTTTATCCGGGATATCCAGGCAAAACATACCGAGCAGGCACTGAAGCTCTATCGTTTACGCCCGTTTGCCAAGAAACTTCTAGGTAGAAACTGACGCGATTCCACACGTGGATATATGAGTCACGGTCACAATGACAGCCTATCCAGGCCAGCAGCCCAGCCATCCCAGATGAAATGCCATCTTTGCAGCGCAGAAACCAGGATCATGTTCACGGCGGAGATTCTCCACAAATACATGGTTCCCTATCACTACTGTGCAGCGTGCGACCACCTGTTCGTCAGCAACCCCACCTGGATGGAAGAAGCCTATTCGGATGCCATCGTGCAGGAAGACACAGATATTGCTGCACGGAACATCTTTAATGCGTTGAAACTCGCTGCAATCGATTTCCTGGTCCTGGGCGATCGCGGACGGGGAAAGTACGTCGACGTGGCGGGTGGATACGGCCTGCTGACTCGCCTGATGCGCGACCTGGGATTCGACTACTACTGGTCTGATCCCTATGCAAACAACCTCTATGCGAGAGGCTTCGAGTACGATCCCTCGCTAGGCGGCTGTCTGGCTGTCAGCGCCATCGAAGTCCTGGAGCACACGACCAATCCGCTCGATTTCATACAACGCACCCTGGCCGACCACCAGTCCGACACCTTCATCTTCACGACCGAAGTCTTCGCCGACAATGATCCGCCCCTGCCTGGTCACTGGGGTTATTACGCATTCGACACCGGCCAGCACATCGCTTTCTTTTCCCGCCAGGGGCTGACGCGCCTGGCCGAACGACTGGGCATGACTTACTACCCGCTGGGGCGTCTGCATGTCTTCTCGAAGAAAAATCTGCCGCGCTGGAAACTCAAACTGGCCAGCCACAAATGGCTAGCCATCCTCCTCGCATTAATTGCGGCATCACGACTAGGCTCCAGACGCGCCCGGGATCAGGCAATAATACGCAACCGAACGAACCGGCCACAGGCATAGAGCTTGCTATTCAATAACCCATGCTCCCATCTAACACCCTAGTATTCAAAAAAAAATGAGCCTTGGTCATTCCATCCGCCATGGTGCCAAGTGGGTCTTCATCGGCAACACCGGCAGCCAGGTTGTCAACTTCGCGCTGGGGCTGATACTCGCGCGCCTCCTGGTTCCGGCCGAATTCGGCATGGTGGCGACCATCCAGATCTTTACCAGCCTGGCCGGGTTCGTTGCCGGAGGCGGGATGGGACAAGCCATTGTGCGTGCCAAGGAAGCCAGCAAACGTGACTACGATCTGCTGTTCACGCTGCAATTCCTCATCGGACTGGCCATCGTCAGCTTCTTCTTCGTCATCGCCCCCTGGTTCGGGCGCTGGTACGCCAATCCCCTGTATGCCGATCTGCTGCGCGTGGCCGCATTGTCTTTCCTGGTACGCCCGTTTTTCAATGTACCCAGCAACATGCTGCACCGGGAAATGCGCTTCAAGGCCAAGACGGCGGTACAACTGGCCAACCTCGCGGTCTACAACAGCATTGCCCTGAGCCTGGCCTACCTCGGCCACGGTCCCTGGAGCCTGATCCTTGCCGGCCTGTTCAGCTCGATGGCGGGCGCCTTTCAGTTTGCCTGGTATGCGCGTTGGCGCCCCGGCATCTGTTTCGATTTTGCGCGCGCGGGTGAACTGATGCGCTACGGACTCCTGGCTTCTACCAACAACATCGTTTGTTACATACGTGTGCAGTTGCCCACCTTCATCCTGTCCCGTAGCCTGGGACCGGCCAGCGTGGGGCTATACAACAAGGCTGAAAGTCTGGCGGCGCGTCCGCATGGCTTCATCACAGGGTCAGTATACGAAGTCCTGTTCCGCGCGCTGGCCAAGGAGCAAGACAACCTCGACACATCCCGCTATCTGTTCTTTCGCAGCCTTACACTGGTCGCCGTCTATGCCCTACCGTTCTATATCGGTTTTCTGTGGCTGGCAAAACCGCTGGTGGTGACGCTGTTCGGCCATCACTGGGCCGACTCGGCCGGCCCCCTTATGATCCTCAGCCTGGCCGCCCCCTTGATGATGATCGAGAATCTATCCGGCGCCGTGCTGGCCGCGCGTAGCTGGTTGGGTAAGGAACTGGTCGCACAGGTCGTCATGATCGGCGTTGCCGCGGCCGCCATCCTGGTCGGCCTGCCTTACGGATTGACTGGCGTGGCGACCGGCATGGTCTTCGCCCTGTTCTATCTCACCCTACACATGTTCTGGCTCGCCAAGCAGTCACTCGATGCCAGTTGGATTGACCTGGCTCGATCTTTCATGCCGGCAATGCTCCTCAATGCCATCCTGATTGGCACTTTGTGGCTTGCCAATCATGCCATCCCCCCATCCATCCAATCGGTCGATGCGCTGTACGTGTTGTTCATGACGGCCGCGGGCGGACTGGTTTATGCGATCTGTTTCCTGTATCTGCCCATCTCGGCCCTTGCGTCGGAAACCGCCCGCTGGAAAATCAGACTCAAACTCGCCAAAGCGCCCGCATGACCAGGATCGACCCCATCTCGCGCGCACTCCATCGTCAGGCCGGCCAGCACGGACCGGTCATCCTCATGTATCACGCCGTGATACCCGGCCAGACTGTTCCCGCATGGCCATGGGCCGTATCCATGCAGCAGTTCCGTGACCAACTCGACTTTCTCGCCACCGAAGGCTACCAAACGCCGACGATGGCCGAACTGGCCGCCGCACCCACGAAGACATGGCAAGGGCGCACAGCCGTGATCACGTTTGATGACGGCTACGCCGACAACCTCGCCGCATGCGAGGAACTGCAGCGGCGCGGCATGCGAGCCACTTGGTTCATCGTGGCCGGCTCGGTCGGCCAGCCGCCCCGCTGGCCCGATGACGGACGCCCCGCCGGCCGTCTGCTGAACGCGGATGAATTGCGCGAGATGCAGGAAAATGGCATGGAAATCGGCTCTCATACGGTCAACCACGTGCGGCTGACCGAACTCGACGACGTGAGTCTGATGCAGGAACTGGCCCACTCCAAGGCCATGCTGGAAGATATGCTCGACAATCCCGTCGGCAGTTTTGCCTACCCGTACGGCGACTGGGATGCGCGTTGCGTCCAGGCGGCACAACAGGCCGGCTATGCCGCGGCCTGTACCACCGAGGCAGGATGGGCGTTGCGCGACCAAACCCCCTACCAATTGCGGCGGCTGACCATATTCAATACCGACACGCCGGGCCGCTTCACGCGCAAGCTCAGTTTCGGCAGCCACGACGTGCGCTGGCGAGATCTCACCCGCTATGCACTGCGACGGCTTCGTGGCATCTGAGTGCGACCGATGCTCCCTGTCGTCTCCATTATCATGCCCTGCTACAACGCCGCGGCCCATTTGCCGACCAGCGTCGGCAGCGTGCTGGCCCAGACGGTCCCCGACTGGGAACTGATCGCGGTCGACGACGGATCCGGTGACGCCACCCTGGCGTGGCTGCAGGCACAGACAGACCCCCGGATCCGTCCCCTCACCCAGCCCAACCAGGGCGTCAGCGCAGCACGTAACACCGGCCTGGCGGCGGCGCGCGGCTTGTATGTGGCGTTTCTGGACGCGGACGACACCTGGGCCGAGCGCTTCCTGGAAAAGATGCAGGCCGCACTGCAACATCGCCCTGATGCGGTATTGGCGTATTGCGGCTGGCAGAACCTCGGACTGCCCGGCGGACGCGGTGAGCCGTTCGTGCCACCCGATTATGAAACCCCCGACAAGGCAAAAACCCTGTTTGCCGGCTGTCGCTGGCCGATCCATGCCGCGCTGGTCCGGCGCGAGGCCGTACTGGCTGCAGATGGTTTCGATCCCACCCTGAGAAATGCCGAGGACTACGCACTTTGGTTGCAAGTGGCGACGTGTGCGCCCATCGTCCGCGTACCTGAAGTACTGGCCTTCTATCATTTCCACGGCAACGGCCAAGCCTCGGCTGACCATGCCAGTGCCGCACTCCAGCACTGGCAGGCACAGCGCAACTACCTGGCCTCCCACCCCGCTTTCCGCGCCGCACTCAGCCACACCGACAGGCGCACGCTGACCGTGGGTGAGTTGCTGCAACGCGGCTACACCTGTTACTGGCAGCGCGACCTGCCCGCCGCCCGGCAAATTTTTCGTACGGTCATGAAACAAGGCTATGGCACACTCACCGACTGGAAGTACATGTTGCCCGCCTGGCTACCCGAATCCTGGCATCGGAGGCTGATCGGGTTGCGAGACCGGAATACCTAAATACAACCGTATGGACAACTTCGACCCCACGCTGATCTCCGTTGTCATGCCCTGCTACAACGCCGCACCCTACGTGGAAGAAGCGATCGAGTGCGTGCTGCAGCAAAGCTACCGGAATGTCGAACTCATCGTCGTGGACGACGGGTCGAACGATGCATCCATGCGGATCGTCGAACGTCTAGCGGCCGGCAATCCCGACCGCATCACCGTGCTGCACCAGACCAACAGCGGCCCCTATGCGGCACGCAATCACGGCCTGTCCCATGCACATGGCAATTTCGTCGCTTTTCTGGACGCGGACGATTACTGGCACCCCGACGCACTCAACCGGCTGCACGCCGCAATGACGGAAACCCTTGCCGATGTGGCGTATTGCGGCTGGCAAAATGTGGGGGAGGCCGCTGCCAGCACCCATCCCTACATCCCGCCCGACTATGTCCAATCGGATGCCGCCGCCCTGTTCCTGCAATCCTGCCCGTGGCCGATCAACGGCGTCCTGGTGCGGCGTCAACTTATCGACACCTTGCGCGGATTTTCGGAACGTCTACCCACCGCCATGGACTACGACATGTGGCTGCGCATGCTCGCCCTCCAGCCCACGGTGGTGCGCGTTCCCGAGGTACTGGCATTCTATCGCCGCTATCCGCGCGGCGATGCGCATATCCCACGCTGGCGCCAGGTCTTCGATGCCATCGCCGTGCGCGAGGACTTCGTCCGCCGGCATCCCGCCCAGGTCGCCCATCTCAGCCGGGCTGAACGTGATGACCGGGTGTACGGTTCGCTGCTACCCGAGGCGTATCGCTGCCATTGGCGGCGCGATACCGATTCCGCGCGGCGCCTGTTCCGTCGCGCATCCCGTAAGACAGAATGGAAGGCACGCGATGCCAAATACATCCTGGCCAGTTTCTTGCCTGCATCGGTATTCGAATCGCTGATCCGGATGATCGATACCCGGCGCAGCACGCGCAATTCCATCTGAACCGTCGTCATGCCTGTGCTTACCTTCGCTTTTTGCACCTATAACCGTGCGGACCGTCTGGAAAAACTCGTTGCGGCGATGCGTGAACAAACCTGCCCGATCCCCTTCGAGATCCTCGCGATCAACAACAACAGCAGCGATGCCACGGCCGACATCCTCGCGCGCCTTGAACAGCTGCCGGGTCCGACGTTGCGCTGGGTGACCGAGCCCGTGCAGGGGATCGTGGCCGCACGCAACCGCGGCATAGCCGAGGCACTGGACAGCGACATCCTGGTTTTCATCGACGACGATGAAATCCCCCTGCCGGGCCTGCTCGAAGCTGCGGTCGACGCCATACTGAACGAAGGTGCAGCGTGTGCGGGCGGCCGCGTGGAGATGGATTTCACAACCACCGTACGGCCGCGCTGGCTCGAAGACGATCTGCTCGGCTTTCTGGCCGCCGTCGACCATGGACCGGAACGATTCTGGATCGAGAATGCCAGCACCCCCATCTGGACCGCCAATGTCGCGTACGACATGCGCCTGTTCCGCGACGACCCGGCCTTGCGCTTCGACATCCGCTACAACCGCGAAGGCAAGGATGTCGGCGGCGGCGAGGATGCCATGATGCTGCGTGCCCTGCTCGAGCGTAAAGTCCGGATCCGTTACTGCCCTGAAATGGCCGTGCTGCATGCCGTCGAATCCTGGCGGCTCAGACGCGGCTATTTCTTGAAACTGCATTACCGGGCCGGCTTGCGCCATGGCCGGTTTTCCCTGCCACGCTACCCCAGCACCCTGTTCGGCGTTCCTCTGTTCATGGTCACCCAGTTTCTGAATCACTGCGGCCGGACATTGAAGCTGGCCATCAGCGGACAGCCCGGGCTGGTCCGCCAGGCGATGAATGCGGCCCATGCGCTGGGCAGCCTGCAAGGCTACCGAAACCGGTCCGGGGCTTGACCATGATCGACGTCGCCATTCGCTTCGATGATCCATCCGCGGTCAGCGACCATGCGCTCGAGCGCGGAATATTGCATGCCATGGCCATGCACGATGTCTGCGCCACCTTTGCGGTCATTCCGCATGCCGGACAGCACGCCTTGTCGGCCGACGATGTGCCCCACCTCGTCGAGGCACGACAATCCGGCAGGATGGAAATCGCCCAGCACGGGTTCAACCATGAACCCTGTCAAGCCGAGGCCAGCCTTCCTTCCGAATTCGCCGGTCTTGATCCGGCGGAACAAACGAAGAAAATCGCGGCCGGCCGAGCGACGCTTGGACAGGTATTTGGTTGTGCGATCCCGGGATTCGTTCCGCCGTTCAATACCTTCGACCACATCACCGCTGCCGTGCTTTCCGAGCAGGGTTTCCTCTACCTCTCGGCTGGCAGCGAACACGGATCGGCTGAGCCCGGCCGTCTCACCGAGCTTCCGCGCACCTGTCAGCTCACCGAACTCCGTCCGGCGCTCGCCGAAGCGCGACGCCATCCCCACGGCGATCTGGCTATTGTGGCCGTCATGCACCATTACGATTTCCAGGAGTCGGGGCGTACCGATGCGCCGTTGACGCTCGAGCAACTCTCGGATCTGTTTCGATGGCTCCGCCTGCAGCCCGATGTGCGATTGCACACATTGAGCCGGCTGGCTTCCAGGCATGACGCGAATACCTGGCGCAAGGCGGTGCAGCGAAACCGCTGGGTGCAGCGGCAGCACTGGCGCATCCGCTCCGTTTTCCCGCGATACGGCCTCATGCCCCACACCCTATTCAGATACGTTCGTTTGACTGGAACCTCCACGTGACCTCGTCTTTCTCGCCCCCATCACGCCAGCAAGGCCCGATCTTCATCGTCGGGGCGCCGCGCTCCGGCACCACCATGCTGCAGTACCGGCTGCGCAATCACCCGCACATCTCGCTCCCCACCGGGGAGTCGCATTTCTTCATTCCGCTGTACCGCAACCTGGAAAGTTTTGGCGATCTCCGCCAGGTGGACAATATCCGGCGCGTGCTGCAAGCCATGCATGAGCAAAGCCGCGACTTCCTGGAGACCGACCTACACGGCGTGAAATTCGATGTCGACCGATTGGCCCGAGAACTTCATGCCGAAGGCCGGCACACGATGCCGGCGATCATCTCGGGGCTGTTCGAGAAAAATGCCCGAGGCGAAGGAAAATCCAGATGGGGCGACAAGACCCCCTATTACGTGATGCATCTCCCCAAACTGCTCGAGTGGTTTCCCGATGCCCAGATCGTGCACCTGATCCGCGACGGACGCGATGTCGCCCTGTCGCTGTTCGGCAGACAACACGATTTCTCCGTGTACAACACGTATTTCGCGGCGGAATACTGAGAAAGCTACGTGGAGAAAGGCCGCGCACTGGGCAGCCAATTACCGCCCCAGCAATACATGGAGCTGCGCTATGAGGATTTGCTTGCGCACCCCGAAGACAGCATGCAACGGATTTGCACGTTCCTGGGCGAACCCTACTCGGCCGAGCTGTTTGCCGTCACGTCGGTGGACGACCCGGGCAAGACCCCGCTGGTACATGAACCCCTGAAAGCCGACAACGCGGGAAAATGGCGCAGCAAGATGACGCCAGCCCAGATCAGGGCCTTCGAAAGCGTGGCCGGCAAGACCTTGCGCCAGTTCGGCTACGATCTGGTCACGCCGGGCACGCCGCCGGCGCTCGCCGTGAAAGCCGCCTACCGCCTGCATAACAAGGTACTGACCCGTTTCTGGAAACGTACCCGACGGGCACTCGCGTGACCGCGCTCACCATCCTCATCTGCACCCACAACCGGGCGGATCTGCTGCAAAAGACCCTGGCGTCGCTCAACCGGGCGCGCCGCCCCGCCATGCCCGTGCACATCCTGGTGGCGGCCAATGCCTGCAGTGACGACACCGTGGTGCAGATGCAGGCATACCAAGCCTGCCAGACGACCAGAAACGACTTGCCGTTGCAGGTGCTCGACGTGCCCACACCCGGGAAGTCCCATGCGCTGAATGCCGCCATCCCGACCATCGAAACCGAACTCATTGCCCTGGTGGATGACGATCACCGCGTGGACGAGAATTATTTGACGGCCATCGAACAGGCCGCTGCGGCCTGGCCCGATGCTGGCCTGTACTGCGGAAGAATCTTGCCGGATTGGGATGGCAACGAGCCAGCCTGGGTACACGACGACGGTCCCTACCGCATCTATCCCCTGCCGGTTCCGCGCTACGACCAGGGCGATACGCCCCGAGCCGTCACGGCCGAGGCTGGCCCGATACCGGGCGGCGGCAATCTGGTCGTGCGCCGTCGCGTGTTTGAATTGGCCGGCCAGTTTTCCACCGAGCTGGGGCCGCACGGCCACGATCTCGGTGGTGGCGAGGACAGCGAATACGTATTGCGCGCCCTGGCGCGTGGCGAGCACTGTCAATATGCGCCGGCCATCGTGCAGTACCACTATGTCGATACGGAACGGCTCCGGCTCGGCTATCTCCTGAAAAAAAGCTATCAGCGAACCCGCTCGACCGCCCGCCTCCGTGGCAGCGGCTCGGTTCCCTTGTACATGTGGCGCAAGCTGGCCGAGTATGGGGTCCACAGCGCATTCAGTCTGTCGTGGGCCAAGCGACGTTTTTACTGGGTGCGCACCGCGGCGGCACTGGGCGAGATCCAGGGCTGCCGCGAGTCGGGGCATCGCGGCAAGAACCTGGAACTCCCGCCCGACCGCGGCATCGTGCTCACCGAATCGCTGGCCTTGGTCACCGCCGTCTGCGGCCTGATCGCCTGGTTCGCCAGCGGCCAGGCGCGCTGGACCGGCCTGCTTCCCGCCCTGGGCGTGGCCGGAATCGGCACAGCCGCCCTGCTCGCCAAATCGCTGCTCGATTTTTCGCATACCGGCCCCCGTATTCGCGACGAGGTACTCAAGCATTACCGCCGCTATACGCTGTTTTCGCTGGCACGCCTGACGGCCTGGGCCTTTGCGCTCATGCTCTTCACCGGGGGAGCCGGCGTCCTGCTCTATTTCATGCTTGCCACGGCGACGAGCACAGGCTGGTCGGCATGGCTGGCCGCCATCGCCGCGCTGCTCGGCATCCTCGGCGGTTTCGGGCTGCAATTCATCCGCAAGCTGCGTTTCAATCCCGGACTGCTGGCGGCGTCGATGCATTACCGCATGAGCCGGCTCTATCGGCTCTGGCATGCCATGACGCCGGCACGCATCGCCAGGTTGCAGACTCTGGGGATCATCCTGATCGGGCTATTGTTCATGGCGGCCTCCTGGCAGTTGGCGAAGGAAAACCGCGTGGCCACCTTGATGGCCCTGTGGGCGGCCACGCTGTTCTTTGCCGGGACGATCGTGTGGGCCGGCTGGCAACCCGAGGCGCGCGCGCCTCGCAAGCGTTCTGCGCGCACGTCGGATTCGCAGCCCAACATCCTCATGATCGGATCCGATACGCTGCGCGCCGACCGCTTGGGCGCGCTGGGATATCGCCGCATGCTGACGCCCCATATCGACCGATTGGGCGAGCGCGGCACACTCTTCGCCAACTGCTATGTGCCGTGTGCGCGCACAGCACCGAGTCTGATCTCCATGCTGACCGGCACCTGGCCCCACACCCACGGCATCCGCGATAACTATGCGGACCACGAGACCACGCGACTGAGCGTGGATGCCCTGCCCGTGTGGCTGAAACAGGCCGGCTATCGTACCGCGGCGATCTCGGACTGGTGCGGTGCCGACATGGGGAAATTTTCCTTCGGCTTCGACTACACCGACCTGCCGGAAGACCAGTGGAACCTGAAATACCTCATCCGCCAGGGTCCCAAGGACCTGCGGCTGTTTGTTTCCCTGTTCGTCCATAACCGGCTGGGGCGGTTGCTCCTGCCCGAGGTGTACTATCTCGGCGGCGTACCGCTCACGCAACCGCTCGGCAAGCGCGCTCGGCGCCTGGTGTCGCGCCTGGCGGAAAACGCACAGCCGTTCTTTCTCAATGTGTTCTACTCCACCACACACCCACCCTTTGCCTCGGAGTGGCCGTGGTATACGCGCTTCGCCGATCCGGGCTATGCCGGCGAGTCAAAATTCGCGATGGCCCGGCTCACGGACCCGTTCGAGATCATCCGGCGCCAGGGCGCACCCAGGGAGGAATTCGATCTCGACCAGATCATCGACTTGTACGACGGCTGCGTGGCGGAGTTCGACGACGAAGTCGGCAAGATGCTGGCGCATCTGGAGGTCTGCGGCCTGGCCGACAATACGATCATCGTCGTCTACTCCGACCACGGCATGGAATTCTTCGAGCACGACACCTGGGGACAGGGCAATTCCGCCGTCGGCGATTTCAGCCCGCGCATTCCGCTCGTCATCCGCGCCCCCGGCCGTCCGGCACGCGGCACGGTGGACCAGGTGGTGCGCTCGATCGACCTGGCCCCCACGTTACTTGAACTCGTCGGCGCACCGCCCGTCGCCAGCGTGGACGGGGTATCGCTCGCAGGCTGCATGGGGCTGGGCGGCGACTGCCCCGAACTCGACGCCTTCAATGAAACCGGCATCTGGATCGCGCATATTCCCGGTCTGCCGGATGCGCACCTGCGCTATCCCAACCTGCTGGAACTGATGGAGGTGCCGGATCGCGCCAGCGGCGCCCTGGCAATCAAGTCCGAATACTGCAACGCCATCCTCGACGCCAAGGACCGCATGATCCGAAGCGGCCGCTGGAAACTGGTCTACCAGCCGCTCGAGACAGGCCATGCGCTCAGTCTGTTCGACCTGGAAACCGACCCCGCCTGCCAGCACGACGTGTCGGCGCACCATCCGCAGCTGAAGGCGGATTTATGGGCCCGGTTGCAGGCCTTTGTCCAGGCGTCGCGGCAGCGCGCGCGCCCCTGATCAATCCGGGCAGAAGCGGCAGTAGGGATTGGTCGGCGAGCCGATTTTGGGCGGCGCTGCAGGCGTCTCGGCAGGAGGCGGCGGTGCGCTCGCAGACGACTCGACGGGCGGCATGGAACCGGGTTCGGCAGTCGGCGCGGCGGCGTCCGTGTCCGCCTGAACGGCAACCGGCACAGGCTCGACGGGGGTCGGGTACGGCAGCTTGCCGCCCAGTTCGGTGTAGCGCCGTTGCAGGCTCTTGGTGTCGGGATTGTGCCGCAAGCCCTCCGTGACGGTCTCCAGGGCCTTGGCGCGATTCTTCTGCTGGCTGTACATGTCTGCCAACGTCATGTAGGCACGGGGCTGTTTCGGATCCGCCTCGATCGCCTTCATCAGATCCCCGACCGCCTCGCCCGTCCGCTTCATCATCGACAGGGCAATGCCGCGATTCATGAGGATCTCGGGGCGCAGGGAAAAATCCGGGTGGGTATGGGCAAGCATGTAATCGAAGTTGCGCAGCGCCGCTTCCAGCGTGCCCTGTCGATCCTTGTTGGACGACCCCATGCCGCGCGCCCGATTCACGAAATTGAGTCCGGCACAGTAATGATGGACGTGCATGAAGTCGGATCCCATGGAATCCCGCCAGCTCCTGAACGCTTCCGATTTTTCATCGAATCGCGCCGCACAATAAGGCGGGAGTGTGGCCATCTCCGCCGGGCTTGGCTTCCACTCCGCCGTAGCGGGCAGGGCCATGACAAGCCCTGCCAGTCCCAGCATCAATTTGGTGAGCGTCTTCATCGCGCGTCCTTTCTCTATCATCTCGATTCCGTCATGCCGACCGTATCTCCCGAATGGCCAGCCAGTCAAACAGGGTGTTCAATCCGCGCCAATCCAGCCTGAGCACCTCCGGGTAGCGGGGATACAGGTCGCGCACATGAAATGGCAGTGCAGTGAACCCAGCAGGCTGAATGGCCCGTCCCAGCATTTTGTTCTGATATCCTCGCACGCTGTAGCGAACGCGCCGCCGAAAGTATTTTTTCCATTCGCGCGGCAACCAGGGCGATACCGAGTCGAATTCAAACCCCGCCTCGCGGGCCACGACCACCCGGCTGTTGTCCCAGCGGGTGTCCCCCTGCAAATCCCATTTCAGCATCGCGCCCATCAGCGCATCCTCGCCGATGGTGCCGACAGGCATTTTGATGGCCTGGGCACGGATGCGTTCCACGAAGCTTCCCCGCAAGCCATATAGATTGCCCGCCACGCCATTATCCCTGAGCATGTCGTGCTGGAACGCTGCAACACCGCGACCGCTTTGCGGCAAGGCCGACACGCCGTTTGCCTGGGGATGCTGCGCCAATGCCTGTGCCATGACATCGAGCGAGCCAGCCACCGCCCGCACATCGCCATCGATGAAAAAACAGGGCGTCGCCGTGCACACAACGATCTCATGGACGAAGACGTTCCAGGCGTTGGCCTTGTCTCCCAGCGCGATCGACACGAGGTGGACATTGGGGTGATCGGCCGCATATTCGCGTACCAGCGCTTCGGTCCGATCGGTGCAGGCATTGGCCAGCACGTGGCAGGCGAGCGGATGGGTCGCGGCGGCCTGCAGGCTGTCGAGGCAGGCGACGATGTTGCGCGCTTCATTATGGGCAAAAACGGCGACGGGCCAAGGAGATACGGTATCTGTCATGGATGCGGCTCAGGACCGGGTTGTTGTCATGTTCAGTTGGCGGGTTTTCTCTGCCACCCGCTCCCAGGAGAATTCGCGTTCCACCCGCTGCAATGCGCGCTGGCCCCAAGCACGAGTCAAGTCCGGCTGCGCCAGCAGGCTGCGCAAACCGTCTGCCACGGCATCGACCGACGTGCCATCCACCCGCAGCCCCGTCTCGCCATGCAGGACCGCCGATCCCGTGCCGCCGGCCAGGCCGGCCAGGCTCGGTTTGCCGCAGGCAGCCGCCTCGATGAAGACCATGCCGAAGCCCTCGTTGTCGCCGTTGATCTCGCGGTTGGGCATGGCAAATATATCGCAGGCATTCTGCCAGCGTGGCAGATCCGCTTCCTTGACCGGGCCAATGCGATGGACCACGCCCGTCAGGCCGAGATCATGGATCAGCTCGTCGAGATAGTCGGCATCCTCGCCTATCCCGCCAATGACATAGCGCAGCGGCATCCCTTCGGCATGCAGTCGCCCCACGGCCCGGATCATCTGATCAAAACCCTTGCGACGCGACAGCCTGCCGACCGAGAACAGCAGTTTCTCGTCCGTGCCGATCCCCAGGCTCTCGCGCAACCCCGTGGTGTCCAGCCCCGGCCGGAATACCGAGACGTCGACACCGGGATAGATGAGCGTGATGCGCGCCGGATCGACGCCCATGCCCCGCAAGGTATCACGCGTATGGTCGCTGTTGGCAATGACCCGGTCGGCATGACGCAGGGCGAACCGCATCGCCCTGAATTTCCGGCCGTTCCCCCAGCTGGTGAGTTCTTCGCCATGGGCATAGATGGCCACCGGCCTGAACGTCAAGCGCGCCACCCCCCATGCCACCAACCCCTCCGGCAGCGCGCGGAAGGCATGCACAGCCTCGAAACGGTGCGTAAACCCCAACCGCAGCGACCGGAGGAAAAAACGGGCATACATCGCGAGCGACTCGGGACGCAGCCAGGCCACACGCCTGAGGCTCAGACGATGAATGGTATTGGGATGCGTCGCGTCCACAGCCGCCGCGCCGGCCACATCGGCAGTGACGATATGGATTTCCTTGCCGCCGAGACGCCGGTACACCTCAGCGGCCCACACGGCTGTACCGCCCTTGGTCGGGAGAAAGAGTTCGGTGAGGACGAGCAGACGAGTCATGATGGGGAAGCGGGGCAGGCCGTATGGCGTCATCGGAACCTGCGGCGGTTATTTGTCGGTTTTGAAATTTCTGCGGAATTGGATTTGTCAATGCAGCATGCCTGAATGATAACGGCCCTGCCCGGAATCAGGCGATTTATGCCGCGACTTGGCCCCCTTCCATCTTGCACGCTGTCGAGAACCATCTTCACAACCCGCATTAATGTTGTCGCGTTATCGCTTGGCGAATGCGGTTCTTCAGTACTTTCCCTGCCAGGCTGAAGTGGTGCCAGTACAGTCCATTGACCGTTGAGTCGAAAAGATTGCGCCATGGAAAAGCCAAGTGATTCTGATATGCGTAATAGGCCTTGTTGAAATGTGCGCTTGCCAGGGAAGCCGTCGTCAATCGCTTGAGCAGGGGCGTGGCGGCAACCTCGTCCAGGTTCAAAAGTCCTTTGCGAATATGGATGATGGTGTCGATGAGACGTTGTTTTTCCTCCGGCCGGCTGAAATAACTCTGTCCTTCGCATCGCACGCGATAGCTGGGCGTCACGAGCAGGCCACACGTACAGCGAAGTGCCACCCGGTAATACCATTCCAGGTCCTCGAACCCTTTTCCGCTGTAGAACCCGACTTTCTGCAATTGGGTCCGCTTGATCGCCACCCGCTGAAACGCCATCGGGATACGCTCGAGCAATGCGCCGAACAACAGGTCGGAATGCAGGCGCAACACGCCTTCGGCCCTCTCCAGGCGCTCGCCCATTGCAGCGAGTACACGCGTCACTGCCTGCGCCTGATTGTGTCGGGTCCCCTCGGCATCGCTGCCGAAAGGTTCCACATTCACAAACAAACAATCCAGGTTCGCATCGTCCCGGAAAGCCGCATCGATCCGCGCCAACGCATCGGCACCGAGCAAATCGTCGTCGTCGAGAAAGAAAATCACATCGCCAGTCGCCGTCCGCATTCCCGCATTGCGGGCTGCCGAGGGTCCTTGCGCCGCCTCGTTCCGCAGCAGCCTGATGCGTCCTGCCCATTCTTTCTGTCGGGAATCGAACGTCACGGCGGGACAGGACCCATCGTCCACCACGATGACATCCCATTCGTCGAAGCGCTGAGCCTCGACACTGGCAATAGCCTCACGGAGCAATTCTGGACGATCGTGAGTCGTGATTACAACGGTGATCTGCATACCCTACCCATGTTATCCAGGGGCCTCGTTCAGACCAGACAAACCTTCCATCCGACTATTCTCAATGCCGGCCATGCACCTGCCTGCAAAACCAGCATACTCAACCGGTCAGCATCGACAGCACAGCACGCAGGCTCTGCCAGCCGGGGCGCGCGGCCAGCAGCGGCAACACGGCCCGGACGGCCGCGATACGCTGCCCGCTCTTGCTCAATGCACAGCCGAGGTTGTAGCGCGCGCCGTACATCCGGCCCGCCACCCCCTGCCTGACCGGTGTCGGAAAACGTTCGGCCAGCCGCATCAGGTCGGACAACGTGCGCACATTTTCACGCTGCGCTGCCACCGGATTGCGGCGCGTGGCGCTGCCGCCATGTATCACGTACACGCCGAGGCTTTCGCAGATTACGCCGATACGATGACTATTGGCCACCAGCCGGGTCAGAAAATGGACATCCTCGCAGACCTTGAATCCGGTCGGGTAACCGCCCAGTTCGATGAACCGGGCGCGTGGAACCGACAGCGTGTGCGTATCGCCGAAATGATCGGCCACGAAAGCCGTGATTTCTGCGGGCGTGTCCATCACCACACGCACCGCTCCGGCTGCCTTGGCTTGTATCAGCCGCCCCGATTCGTGCTGCGCCATCGACGTACCGAGCAGCTTCCCGTCCGTATCGCGATACTCATAGTCGCCCGTCAGGCAATCCAGCGTCGCGTCCTCGGCAATCCATGCCGCATGGAGCTCGACGCGACCGGGCGCATACCAGTCGTCGGCGTCGAGAAACGCCAGCCAATCGCCTGTGGCGGCAGCGGCGCCGGCATTGCGCGCTACCGATACGCCGCTGTTGGGCTGCTGGATCAAACGCACCCCCTCGCCGAACCGGCGCGCGACATCGGCCGTGGCATCGGTCGAGCCGTCATCCACCACGATGATTTCATGTATCGGCCAGCTTTGCGCACGCACCGACTCGATGGCGCGCGCCAGGGTATCGGCTGCGTTGAATGCGGGAATGATGACCGAGAAACGCGGGCTCATGCCGAACGTCCCAGCCAGGCCAGCGGCAGCGCCAGGCCGCTTAGCCGGGCCATCCGGCGAAAGCGCGGCACCTCGTCCAGCCGAATGCGCCAGACGGCAAGGCGACGACGCAACCGGCCTTCGATCCAGGCCGGATCCCGTTTTTCGATCGCATGTGCCAGTTCAAGCGGAGTGAGAAAGCGCACGTTCGGGCAGGCGGCCAAGGCTGCATGCAATCCCGCTTCGAGTGCCGCAAGACCGGCATCCGCTGCCTGTAGGAAATTGAAGCGATGGGTTTCCACCAGACATGCCCGCCCCTGCCGGGTACGTGCCTTGAGCCCATCCGCCAGCCGTTGCGGCAAATGCCCCAGGGAGGGTTCGAAATACACATCGCGTACCAGATAGGTTTGCCCGGTCCGTGAGCGCTCGCCGGACAACATCGACGCATCCACGCATCCCGGCCGGCCCACGGCATCCCGACACGTGGCGCGCTGGCCGGGTGTGATGACGACATCAATTCCCGACTGCGCCCACGCCGCCTCGACGGCTTCGCCCCAGATGAATGTCGTGGCGACCGCCACTTGCGGCAACCGGCCCAAAACAGCCTGATACGCTGCCGTCTCCGCGGCAACGGCTTGCTCGATCGCCACGGTCGGCAGTGCACGCGAGGGCAGATCCGAGGCATCGACCCAGCGGCTCTGCAAGGGGGACGGCAGCGCCTCGGTCGCGGCAGGTTCCGGCGCGGCGAGCCAGTCCCGTACCGCCGCTTCGTTCTGGGCCGCGGCCAGCAGGGCCGGCGGCCAGTAGTGGCACTGGCCATGCAACTGCGGGGCAAACACCCCGGCCTCGATGCCTGTCTGCATCGCCACACGCACCGCCTCGAAGCGCTCGTCAGCGAGCGTCAAGGCGTGATATTCCGTAAAACGGCTCGCTGCGATGCGGGCCCCATCCGGTACCTCCAGCACGACACCCAATGTCATAACGGCCGGACGGCCGTTGCGGTCGCGTATGCGCTGCAACAGGCCCGACAGGCGGGTCAATGCATCCGCCTGGGACAATGGTCCTGCACCCCAGTCGTCGCTTTCGACGATGAGCACGGGATGACGCAGCACCGGTTCGCGCCAGCGTGCGACGAGCGGACCGGAGAATGCCAGCAGCACCCCTGCCCATAGCAGCATCACCATCGCCAGGAGCAGTGCCAGTACAGTCATCGATACCCCATCTCCGCCGCCACGTCAGCCACCTGCGGCAACACCCGTTCGATCTTGTCCCGGTTGCGGCCATCCTTCCATTTGTCCAGGCGGATTTCGGAAAACGCGTTGTAGGGAATGTCGAGCACCTCGGCGCAGTGCGCCTGCAGATGCGAATCGAAGGCCAGGCCACAGCCTTCGAATACCTGGCGGAAGGTGGCGACCGGGTCGCGCAGGAAATCCTCGTAGAACACCTCGACCCACTGTCCGGCAGGAATGCCGGCCTTGGCATCGAGGATGGCCCGGTTGACCGCGGCATACTGAAAGGCGGCGACCTCTTCGACCGGTGCGTTCACGTAATGGCGCCAGCCCTCGGAAAGAAAGAAACACCATTGCGTCAATTGCCCGCCCTCCACACCCACGCGCGCCGGCAGGTCGTTCGACCAGGTGGCGAATTCGTCGGGCTTGCGCCAGCCTTCGATCAGCGAATTGAGGTTGTCGCCCGGGCTGCGCTTGACGAAAACGAACACGGCGTCGGGAAACAGTGCCCGCAGATACGCGACGCACAGCCCGTTCTGATTGTTCTTGTCGACCCAGCGATGATGGCCGGTCCAGCTGTAGAAGTAGCGGCTGACGTCGTCGCGTTCGGCTGCGCTGGCATCCATCGCATCGAGCGCGTGCGTGTTCCAGTCCTTGTCGGCCAGAGGATGCAGGTCTGTCCAGTAATCATGGGTCTCGCGTTGCAGACTGCCGATCTCGCGCGACTCGGACAGCGTTTTGTAGACCAGCGTGGTCCCGGCCCGGGAGCAACCGATCACGATGATGGGTCGTTCCGCCGGCCGCGGCGAAAGCTGCCAGCGCATCCGGCGCAAGGCGCGACGCGTTCGCCGCGCATGGAATGCCAGCGTCTTGACCACCTTTTCAGCAAATTCACTCAAACTCATAGACTTTCTGTCGTTATCAAACGGAGTCCGATTACACCGCAACCGGGCATACAGGATTCGTGCCAATCGGCCAGCTCGTTTATATTGGCGGACATTATCCCGTATCACGCTGACACAACACACCATGGATGGCATTTTTGGCTGGCTGGGCGACCACGGCGCGCATCAGGACCTGATCCGACATATGAGGGGAGCAGCCAACCCGGCACCGGAAGGCCTGCTGCACGAACACAGCAGCCAGATGCTGGGGGTGGCCGCGTCTTCGCGCTTCGGCAAGGCCGACATCCACGTCGAAAACGGTCTCGCCGCCACACTGACGGGGCGCCCGGTCTTCCTCGACGAGGAGCTGGCCTTCATCGCCCGCGACCGCAATCCGGCCACCGCCGTAGCGCACGGCTGGATACGCCATGGTGAGACGCTGCCCACGCTGATGCACGGCAATTTCGCCTTTGCCGTGCTGGAACCGCTCAAGAAGAAAGCCTGCCTGGTTCTCGATCGTGTGGGGGCAGAGCGCCTCTGCTATGCATATCGGGGCGGCCATCTGGTGTTCGGCACCAGCGCACAGAACGCCAGCGCCCATCCCGCGATCGGGCGGGTCATCGACCCCCAGGCGATCTACGACTATCTGTATTTCCATACCATTCCGGCACCTCGCAGCCTCTATCAAGGCGTGCACAAACTGTTGCCGGGGCAAATGGTCACCTTGAAAAACGGTCAGCTCAGCACCGCATTTTACTGGCAGGCCGATTACACGCCGGTCGATGCCGGATTCGACGCCCATCGCAGCGATTTTCGAACCGTACTGGATGAGGCCGTACGTGATGTCGATGCCCCTTCCACGGCGGCGTTTCTGTCCGGCGGGACCGACAGCTCGACAGTTGTCGGCGCGCTCACCGCCGTACGCGGCGCACCGGTCGACACTTTTTCCATCGGCTTCGATGCCGACGGGTTCGACGAAATGGAATACGCACGCTGCGCGGCCGAGCGCTACGGCAGCCGCAGTCACGAGTATTACCTGAAGCCCGCCGACATCGTGACGGCGATTCCCGTCATCGCACGCGAGTACGACGAACCTTTCGGCAACGATTCGGCGGTACCGACCTATTTCTGCGCCAAGGCCGCACGTGAGGCGGGTTTCGAACACATGCTGGCAGGCGACGGCGGCGACGAGATCTTCGGCGGCAATGCGCGCTATGCCAAGCAGAAACTGTTCGAGAATTATTTTCGTCTGCCCGCGGCAATCCGGCGCGGCGTGGTAGAGCCGATCGCACACCTGCCCGGGCTGTCCGACCGCTTTCCCCTGGCCAAGCTGAAAAGCTACGTACGGCAAGCCAACATGGGCCTGCCACTGCGCCTGGAAAGCTACAACTTCCTGCACCGTACCCCGCTCGACCAGATCCTTGCGCCGGATTTCATCCATGCCGTCGACCCTTCGACAGCAGACGCCGCGCTCACCGAAGTCTATGAACGTACTGCCTCCGACCATTACATCAATCGCATGATGCATCTGGATCTGAAGTTCACCCTGGCCGACAACGACCTGCGCAAGGTGGGCACGATGACCGAAGCGGCCGGCATCGAAGTGCACTATCCGCTGCTCGACGACCGCATGGTCGCCTTCGCCAACCATCTGCCGGTCGACTACAAGGTGCGCGGCCAGATGCTGCGCTGGTTCTTCAAGGAGGCCCTGCGCGATCTGCTGCCCGAGAAGATCATCAACAAGAGCAAGCACGGCTTCGGCCTGCCGTTCGGCGTGTGGAGCACCCAATATGCACCGCTCGGCGACCTCGTCGGCGACAGCCTCGCGGACTTCAAGCAGCGCGGCTGGATCCAGCCGGCCTATCTGGACCATATGCTGGCCATGCAACGCGGACCGTACGCCAGCTACTACGGCGTGATGATCTGGGTGACCATGATGCTGGAGCAATGGCTGCAGGCGAACGAACACTGAAGCGAACGCCGGCCAGCAGACTCAGAAGTCGAAATAGATGAACTTCTGGCTGCTGCCGCCGAAGACGATGAGCGTCAGCGCCAGGCCTGCGTAGGCCGTGCCGCGCAGCGTGAAATGCAGTTGCCCCCAGCGCTGCAGACCTTGTCTCAAGAACCGTTCGATGGACGGTTCCAACAAGGTGAGCAGCAGACAGCCCCACACCAGCAGCTGCACATAGCTGCGTACCGACGCGACCTCGGTCGTCTCTCCCAGCCCCAGCATTGCCGCGGTGATGATCCACGCATCGTGAAACGAGTGCGCCCGGAAGAACACCCAGCTGATCCACACCAGTGCAAGCGTCACCGGCCAGCCCAGCCAGGACAGTAGCCGTGCGCTGAAGGAATGCGACAGCACGCCCAACCGCGAATAAAGGTCGAGCAGCAGGCGATGCAGCACCAGATAACCGCCATGCAGGAACCCCCAGAACACGAAGGTCCAGGCGGCGCCGTGCCAGAGTCCGCCCAGCAGCATCGTGATCATCAGATTGGCCAGGTTGCGGGACTTGCCGCGCCGGTTGCCGCCGAGCGAGAAATACAGGTAGTCGCGCAGCCAGCGCGACAGGGTGATGTGCCAGCGCTGCCAGAATTCGCGGACGCTGCGGCTGGTATAGGGGTGGAGGAAGTTGCGCGGCAGGGTCACGCCGAACATCAGCGCCAGGCCGATGGCCATTTCGCTGTAGCCGGAAAAGTCGAAATAGATTTGCAGCGCAAATGAAGTCGTGGCGAGCCAGGCCAGGTAGAAGTCCAGCATGTCGGGGCGGCTGAACAAGTCGTCGGTCAGGAGCGAGAGATTGTCGGCAAACAACACTTTCTTGACCAGGCCCACCATGAACACCAGTGCGCCCAGTTTGACGAACTCCGCCTTCAGCGGCTGCAGGGATTCCAGCTGTTCGACCAGCTCGGAGGCACGCAGGATGGGGCCGGCGATCATATGCGGGAAGAAGGTCACATACAGCCACCAGGCGCGAAAGGAAATGCGGTGCGTCCATTCGCCCCGGTAGACGTCGATCATCACCGACAGCATGTGGAAGGTATAGAAGCTGATGCCCAGCGGCAGCGCCCAGTCCGCCCAACCGGGCGGCGCGCCGCCCACAGGCAGATCGAACCAAGTGCCCAGCGTCCACAGGCTGTCCAATGCCATCCCGAGATATTTGACGACCCCCAGAAAGCCCAGGTTCAGCACCAGGCCCGTCACCAGCAGCCGCTTGCTGCGGGTAGCCGACAGACCCGAGTAGATCAAGTAATTGAGGCTGACCGACATCGCCAGTAGGATGAGATAGACCGGTTTCCAGGACGCATAGAAAATCAGGCTGCCGACCAGGATGACGGCAGCACGCTCGCGATAATTGCGTGCGCCGGCGTAGAACATCAGCAGCACGGCAAAGAACAGCAGGAAAGTCGGTGAGCTGAACAACATGCCTATCGATCCTTCCAGGCGGCCAGCTGATGCCCCAGTTCGGCGCTGTAACGCTGCGCGCCCCGGTCGTTCAAATGGCCTGCGTTGACGAAGTCGTCAGGGCCGAAGCCGGTCGGCGTGGGCAACACGATCACGCCACGTTGCCGCAAGCGTGCCAGCAGTGCCCGATAGGAGGCGGCCTCGGGGCGGGGATCGACAAAGGCGGACAAGCGGTCGCGCAAGGGCGGCAGGGTGACGAACACCCGTACGCCGCGCGACTGCAGGAGATCGATCGCCTGCCATAAAAAACGTTCGACGGCCGGTGCCGGAGGATGCAAGGCCGCACCTTCCTGCTGTGCCACCTGACCCGCATTCTGGGCTGCGCCGAAACCCGCTCGATAGCCCGAATAGGCTGCTGCCGCCCCCCCGACCGGATCGAGCGAGCGCACACTGGCCTCGACGAATCGCAGCGCCTTGTCCGGTTCGCGCAACTGGCGAAGGTTGCCGCTGTACGACCACAGCCGCAGATGGCTTCCCAGCCAGTCGCGATAGCGGCCCGCATCCCACAGGGCGCGCCGGTCGGCAAGAAAGCTGACGTAACCGAGCGAATTGTCTTCCTGCAGGGCGCTTTCATCCAGGCCGAGCACCACGGTCTGAATCGCCGCTTTTCCCAGCAGGCCGCGATCGTCCAGGCGCCGGATTTCGCCGTGATACACGATGGCATTGGCGCCCGGCAAACCCAGGTTGAAGCCGCTCGGGACATGACCCAGCCAGGCCCGCTCCACTGTACGCGGATCGATACCGTTGTCCGTTCGGCTGTTGCCGATGAAGAGGATATGCGGTGGGTGGCGCTCGACCTCGAACAGCTTGTCGTAGGCTCGCCCCTGGGCAAAAACCGCACGGTAGCGGAACATCACGGCTTCACTGTGCAGGGCCAGTTCAACCAGGCCCGTCAGCAGAAACGCCAGCCAGAAGGCCCAGCCCAGCCCGGGCGGCAGGCGCAAGCGAATCCCCGGCACGGTCAGCCTCTGGGCCCGGTACTTTCCGGGCTGAACCGGCTCGACGGATGAGGCAGTTCACTACCCTGAACGCGGCCTTCGACAGGGACCACCTTTGCCAGTACGCCGGAAAACTTGGCGGCCAGCACCAGGATGATCATCAAATGGTAGGGCAGGTCGAAATGACTCATGCCCAGGAATGCGCCGGCCACCGCATAACCGATGAGGCTCACCTGGATCATGGCCGCAAGATCGGCTGCCCATTTTTGCTCGGGGTCATGCTTGCATCGCTTGATGATCTGCCGGGCACGGATCCAGGCCAGCAATCCTAGCAGCATGAACAAGGCGAATCCGATGAACCCCTGCTCCCCCATCATCTCGAAATAGATGCTGTGCACATCGTGGACATTCCAGGGGTCCGGGGCATATTGGCGGAATGTGGGCGGCCTGAACATATCAAAGCCGCCGCCCGTGATGCGAACCTTCGCCACATTGTATGCGGTGTGCCAGGCATTGATGCGGCCCTCCGCCGACTGGTCGGTCTGATAGGTCTTGATCGTATTCATCCGGTCATACCAGGCCTGCGGCATGATCGAGGCCATGATGGCCACGGCGATCAGCATGTAAAAGCCGGTGACGATCTTGTTGCGGCTTTTCATCCACAGGAACAGCCCCATCGCCACCATCGCCAGCATGCCGCCACGCGACTGGCTGCCGATGGCTGCTACGCCGGTCAGCACCATGGCGCTGGCCAGTCCGATCTTGACCCACTTGCGCGTTTCCTGCAGGTGGAGGTAGCGGATGAGCGGAATCGTCATCACCAGGGCGAGTGCCATTTCGTTGTTGCCGCCGACAAAGGTGCCGGTCGGCCCCTGCACGCGGTATACCCCGCCGTTGATGATGGTGAAGATCCCGCCCTTGACGCCGTAGAACCCGAACGACAATGCAATCACCCAGACCAGCCAGTGCAGCTTGTAGCGCTCGTTGATGATCAGCACCGTGAGCAGGACCATCAGCATGATCTTCCAGACCTTGTTCCACTGGAACCATGCCAGGTCAGGGTAGAACGCAAAGAAAGTGGTAAACAACATCCAGCCGGTAAGGATCAGCAGGACGATGACTTCGCGCGTCCACAGCATCTCCTTCTTTTCCTTCGACGCCATGAAGGCGAGGATGGTGACGCTACCGACGATCATCGAGAACGGCATGTTGTAGGCAAAACCCCACGCCAGCCGGTGCGGATTCATGTAGCCGAGCCACGACCACAGCAGGATGCCCAGCCAGGGACGTCTGAAGACGAAAGGCAATAGGCCGAAAATCAGGCCGGTGATGAACAGATCTCTCATGCGGGTTCGGCTTTCTGCGCGGCGGGCGGAATGATGGCGCCTGACCGATCCGTCATCAAGCCACCCGGAAAATATTGCGCCCTCGAGGTGTTGCAACAGAACGCGGCAGCGCTGGGCCAGGCTTGTGGCTTTATGGCCAGGGCACTCATCGGCCGACCTGCGCCAGTGCGCCATGCACGGGGACATGACTCACCACATAGCGATGCTTGCCGGACGCTTCCGGCGCGATCGCGTCCAGCAAACAGATATCGACGGCCAGCTTGGTGCCCAGACGCGCCTGCAGCCCCCGGATCACGGCTGCGCGCGCTTCGTCGTTCCAGCGCGTGTCCGGGACGACCTGTACTTCGAGCCGGTCTAGCGCATGCTGGATCAGCTTGAACTGCCCCACGCCCGGCACCGCGCGCAGCACATAGATCACCGCCAAGGCATGCATGATGCGGCCGTCGGCGGCAACGATGAAATCGGTCTGTCGCCCCACCACGGTATCCAGTACCGTGAGGCCGCGTCCGCTCGGGTCGTGCCGGCCCGAATGGCGCACCACGTCGCCGGTACGGTAGCGGATGAACGGTTGGGCGGCCGACACCAGGCTGGTGATCACGGCCTCGCCTTCCTCCACTGGATTGCCCGCCGCGTCGAGCACCTCGATCAGATGCGTTTCGCACATCTGCAGCAACACCCCATCTGGCGACTGCAAGGCCATCAGGCCGGCATCGCGCGCGCCGTATTCGACCGAGACCGGCACCCCGAACACCCGTTCGATCAGTTCGCGTTGATGCGGAAACAAGGGCTCGCCCGTGGTGCTGACCACGCGCAGTGCGGGCGGCCGGAGCCGCGTGCCGCGCGCCTCGGCATGCGCTGCGAGCAACGCCAGGCTGCTGGCATAGCCATAGATCGCTTTCGGGTTCCAGGCTCGCATGGCTTCCAAATACTCGTCCATGCACGCAGGCGACATGTCGAACGCATTCAGCAGCAGCTGGTTGACCAGCCGGTCGCGCAAGGTCTTGATGCGATCGGTCTTGCTCAGCTCCACCGGTGCGCCCCACAGATAGACTTCGCGCTCGCCGGGTTCCACGCCCCACCAGCGTCGCGCGCGCAATCGCCCGGCCGCATCCGCGGCCTGGCGTGCACGGCCGAAATGGAAAATCAGCGGCTCGCCGCTGGAGCCGCCCGTCGTATAGGGAAACACGCCGCCCGGCACGTCACGCCACACCAGCTGTTCGACGTTCTCGCGCGCATCGCGCTTGTCCATCGTCGGCAAGCGCGACAAATCGCTCGGCAACACCGCCCCCGCCCGAACGGTCTCGACCAGCCCGGCGGCATGCAGCCGGGACGCATGCCAGGGGCTGTGCGCCAGCGCGGTTTGCAACAGTACATTGAGATGCCCGGTCTGATAGTCCAGCATGTCGTCGCGCGACAGCCACTGGGTGCGCTCAAGTTCCTCCAGCATGGGAAACGTAGGCCGATGCATCGCCGCTTCCTGCAAGCGAAATACATTGCGGGCGAACCAGGCCGGCACGCTCATGTCCGACTCCGCAAAGACAATGCCTTGAAACGCGCCAACAGTTCGTCGCACAAGGCCGTGACGGCCGGCGAAATGTCCGGTGGACTGCGATGCCTGACCGAGCGCGCATGGATGCGCCCTGCGATGGCGGCATTGAATCCTGGCAATTCGAGGAAATCGTATACCGCCGCGACCTCGCGCATCGGGTTCTGCACCAGTGCTTCGTAGAACACCACACGCACACGGGGGTCCGCTGCCAACTGATGTTCGAAGAACAGCGCATTGCGATAGAACCACATGATCGCGGCGCCTTCCGCCTCGCTGGCGTCAGGGCGGTACAAGGCCATCAGCAGCTCACGGGTCGCCGGCGACATGCCGCGTCCGCGCCAGTCGCTCGTATCGCCGTGGGCCAGCCGATGCCACTGCGGCACGAAGTTTCCGAAAGAACGGATCGCCGAATTGACGCTGTCGCGCCAGTCGCGCACCACCCACAGGGTCTTGGCGGGACGGAACGTCGCCATCAAATGCGGAAGCTGGTCGAGTTCGCACAACGCCTTGATCACGAACACCGGCGCCGGGCTTGCCAACGCCAACTGGCGGATCACGGCAGGATCGCGCATCTCGTAACGTTCGAATGCGCGCGGATCGGTCTCGTGAAACACCTGGGTGGCCGCGCTGGCATCCAGCACGTCCATCAGGAGATTGGTCCCGGAGCGCTGCATGCCCGCCACGAAAACATGCTGGGCCACCGGGTGCGGACGCAGGCGCTGGCGCCATACCTTGGCGTGGCGCCACAGCGCATGTCGAATTCGTGTCGACATGCTGCGGGCATCATGGCCGGTCGCAGGCTTGGCGGCGCTCATTGCCCGGCCGCCGCCGGCGCAGACCGGACGGAAGAAGCTGGCGCAGCCAGCAGGGCATCGAATGCGCGCAGCAGTTGTGCCACACGCTTGTCCCACTGGTTGGCCTGCGCATAGTCGATGATCGCGGTGCGATCCCAATTCTTGTCGAGTGCGGCGTCCAAGGCCTGCTGCAGGGCCGCGGCGTCGCCGAACGGCACGATGCTGCCGAGCGCGTCACGGCAGACCACTTCCGCGTTGCCGCCCACATCGGTGGTCACGACGGGCAGGCCACAGGCCATGGCCTCGAGAAACACGTTCGCCCAGCCTTCGTTGCGGGTGGCCAGCACGAACACATCGGCAGCCGACAGCGGCCATTTGAGCGCGTCGGGCGGCAGCGTGCCAAGGAAATGTACGCGTCCGCTCAATCCCAGCCGGGCGACCTGCGCCTCGAGCTCGGCGCGCAGATCGCCTTCGCCGCCACCGCCGCCGACGATGAGGTAATGCAGATCCGGATGGCGCGCCATGAGCGGCGGCAGGCAATCGATGACGCGGTGCATGCCCTTGCGCTCGACCAGGCCGCCGACCGAAATCAGCACCTGCGCCCGGTCCGGCAAATCGAAGCGCGCGCGCGCGGCAACGCGATCGACGGGATGAAAAACATGGGTATCCACACCGTTGCCGACCACTTCGGTTTTGCTTGCGTCGACACCAAGATCCAGCGCCAGTTGGCGCAGCGAGCCGGATACCGAGAACACCCGCGCCGCCGCACCAAGCGCGCGTACCAGCTGGCGGCGCAAGACCGGATTGCGGCTATGCGGCACTTCGGTGCCGCGCAAGGTCAGGGTCACCGGCAAACCCAGCCAGCGCCCCAGCCGGGTCGCGGCATCGCCGTCCGGGTAGCCGAAATGCGCATCGATGAGCCGTGCGCCTTCGCGCCGCAGGCGCCGCATCAGAAAAAAGCAGCACAGCGCCATCGATGCGCCGTCGAGCCGACGCAACAGGCCGGGCAACGACAGGAAGCGCGGATGATAGACGCGGATGCCCTGCTGGATTTCCAGCGCCGGCGCCTGCGGGCGATAGCCGGGACGCAGCCGGCGGATCAGCGACTGCCCGGGAAACCACGCCTGCGGCGAGACGACGGCAAGCGGCCGCTGCTGCGCCACGCGAAACATGCGCTCGCGGATGAACAGCCCCGCAGCGGGGCGAGCCGCACTGGGGAACAGCGAACTGAACACGACCAGATCGAGGCGGCCCGCATCGGCGGTACATCCGTCAGCCAAGCGCTGCCTCCATCCCCGGTTTGACGAGGTTGCCGTATACGCTGCGATAGCGTGCCACGCTGGCGGGCCAGTTGCGTTCGGATTCCACGAATTGGCGGCCGTTGCGCTTCATGCCGTCCCAACCCTGCTCGTACTTCAGCAGCGCCACCACCTTGCTGGCAAGATCGCCGGCATGGCCAGCCCGGAACAGCACGCCGGTCTTGCCGTCCTGGATCAGTTCCTTGTGGCCGCCGACGTCGGAGGCCACCATCAACCGCCCCTGCGCCATCGCTTCCAGCGGCTTCAGCGGCGTGACCAGTTCGGTCAGGCGCATCGGGTGACGCGCATACACCAGCACGTCGATCAGATCGTAATAACGATTCACCTCGCCGTGCGGCACGCGCCCGGTGAAAATCACGCGGTCTTTCAGATCGAGCGCCATCACCTGCTGCTTCAGCGCCGCATCCTGCGGCCCGCCGCCGACCAGCAGCACTTTGACGTCGGGCATCTGCTTGAGAATCGTCGGCAAGGCGGCGATCAGCAGGTCCAGGCCTTCGTAGGCATAGAACGAGCCGATGAAGCCGAGCACGCGGCTGGTGCCGAGCCCCAGTTTCATTTTCAGTTCGGCATCCGGCTTGCCGCCGACAGCAAACTTGTCGATGTCGACCGCATTGGGAATCACCGTGATCTTGCCGGACGGAACGCCGCGCGCGGCAAGATCGCTGCGCAGGCCTTCGCAGATGACCGTCACCGCGTCGGCATGCTTGACGGCCCAGGTTTCCAGCGCCCGGGTGAGCCGGTAGCGCAGGCTGCCCTCTTTCGTGCTGCCGTGATCGACGGCGGCGTCTTCCCAGAAGGCGCGGATTTCATAGACTACTGGAATACCCAGCTTGCGGCCGACGCGGATCGCCGGCACCGCATCCAGCACCGGCGAATGCGCGTGGATCACGTCGGGTTGCAATTCCTTTGCCAGCGCCAGCAAGCGCTTTTCGATGGCTCCCATCACGGCGAACGGGTCGCCCCCCGGCAGGTGCGCCAGCAGCCCCGTCGGCTTCGGCGTGCGATAGAAATGCAGGCCGTCAGCATCCTCTTCCATCACCGTGCAATCGATCTGCTTGGGGCCGGACAGATGGTAGGTCTCCCAGCCCATTTTTCGCTGGTTGCGCAGAATTGCCGCGCTGCGGAAGGTATAGCCGGAATGCAGCGGCAGGGTATGGTCGAACACGTGGAGGATCTTCATGCCGCTTGCCGCTCGCCCTCGAATACGCTCTGGCCACCCATGTCCAGCACCTGCCCCAGGAAGGCATCGAACATCAGTACCGTCCACAGGATCACCGAATAGTCGCGCCGGCCGGACTGGTGCGCCTCGACCACTTCGCGCAGATAGTCCTGATTGAACAGGCCGGTGGACGCCAGCCGTTCGCCGAGCACCACACTGCGGATGGTAGCGGCCAGCGGGCCGCGGAACCAGGCGGCCAGCGGCACCGAGAAGCCCATCTTCTTGCGATACAGCACATCGTGCGGCAGATAGGGCTCCATCGATTTCTTCAGCAGGTATTTGCCTTCGGTACCGTGCAGTTTCAGGTCGACCGGCAGGCCCGACACCCAGCCCATCAGTTCGTGGTCGAGCAGTGGCTCGCGTACCTCGAGCGCATGCGCCATGCTGGCGCGGTCGACCTTGGTGAGGATGTCGCCGACCAGATAGGTCTTCATGTCGAGATACTGTACCAGCGACAGTGGATCGTCGGTGGGCGCGACCGCCGCATGGCGACGCAGCACGTCCACCGCCTGGTAGCCTTGTAGCTCGCGCTTGAAGGACGGCGAGAACAGCTGTTTTCGTTGTGCATCCGACAGTAGCGAGACGCCGTGGAAATAGCCTTCGACGGTATCGCGCGCCAGCGCCTCGAAGGTCGTCTTGGCGCGGAAGACCTTGGGCGCCCAGTCGGCCTTGGGATACAGGCGGCCCAACGCGCCGAACAGTGGGCGGCGCAGCATCAGCGGCATCGCCGCACGCATGCGTTCCTCATAACGGAACCAGCGATAGCGCCGGTAGCCGGCGAAGTGTTCGTCGCCGCCGTCGCCCGACAAGGCAACCTTCACGTGCTTGCGCGCGAGTTCGCACACCCGGTAGGTCGGCAGCGCGGACGAGTCGGCATACGGTTCGTCATACACCTGGGCAAGCTTGTCGACCAGGCTGAAATCGTTGGAGGCGACGGTTTCGACATGGTGGTGCGTGCGGTAACGATCGGCAACCTGCTGGGCGAATTCGATTTCGTTGAACGCGGGGTCGTCGAAGCCGATCGAGCAGGTGTTCACCGGCGTGGCGGACTGGGTCGCCATCATCGCCACCACCGCGCTGGAATCGACGCCGCCCGACAGGAAGGCGCCCAACGGCACGTCGGCAATCATGCGCAGGCGGATCGATTCCTTCATGCGTGCCACCAGTTCATCCATCGCGTCCGCTTCGTCCTTCACCGCCACCGGCGTGAAGGGCATGTCCCAGTACTGCTTCGGCAGCGCGCGTGCCTGACCGCGTTTGAGGGTGAGCGTGAAACCGGGCGGCAGTTTGTACGCCCGCTTGAAAATGGTACGCGGCTCCGGCACGTAGCCGTAGGCGAAGTATTCCTCGACCGCCAACGGATCGATGTCCCGCGCCAGGCTGGGGTGCACCATCAGCGACTTCAGTTCCGAGCCGAAAATGAATTCGCCGGTTTCGAGGAAGGCGTAATACAGCGGCTTGACGCCGAAGCGGTCGCGCACGACGAACAGCGTTTCCTGCTTGCGGTCCCACAGCGCAAACGCAAACATGCCGCGAAAGCGTGCGACGCAGGCTTCGCCCCAGGCTTCCCAGGCATGGACGATGACTTCGGTATCGGAATGGGTGCGGAAGGTGTGGCCGAGCGCCTCCAGTTCGGGCACCAGTTCCTGGAAGTTGTAGATTTCACCGTTGAACACGACGACGACCGAGCCGTCCTCGTTGAACAGCGGCTGCTGGCCGGAGGACAGGTCGATGATGGACAAACGCCGATGCCCCAGTCCCACACCGGGCTCCAGATGCAGGCCGCCTTCGTCGGGGCCGCGATGGAACTGGGTTTCGTTCATGCGATGCAGCAGCTCGCGTGAAATCTCGTTCACGCCGCTGGTATCGAAAATGCCGGTAATGCCGCACATGCTAGTTATCTGTCCCTGTCGATTTATCGGGTAGTTCGACGGCCGCTCAGCGTCCGGTCGTATACCGCGGCATACGCCTCGGCCATCGCCGGAATGCTGTAGCGCTGCTCGGCCTGCCGCCGGGCGTTGCCGCCCTGCCGCGCGATGCGCGCCGGCGCCTCCGGACCGCCAAGATAACCCAGCAAGGCCTGTGCCATATTCTCCGCGTCACCGGCCGGCACCAACCGTCCGGTGACGCCGTCTTCCACCAGCTCGACGTTGCCGCCCACTGCAGTGGCGACCACCGGCAGCCCGCTCGCCAAGGCCTCGAGTATGGTATTGGAGATGCCCTCGTTTTTCGACGGCAACACGAACACGTCGAATGCCTGCATCAGTGTCGCGATGTCATGGCGTTCACCCGGCAACCAGGCCAGATGCGCCATTCCTGCCTGCGCCAGCAATTCCATGCAAGCCGCACGTGCGGGCCCTTCGCCGACGATGACCAGCCGCGCCTCCACGGCCAGTTCGGGAGACTGACGGAGCGCCTGGATAAAGGCGCGCGTGAGCATGGGATAGTCCTTGACCTCGACCATTCGACCGACCGACCCGAAGACCGTGCTGTCGGCGTCGGCGAATCCGGGCGGCAGAACCGCCGGCCGCGCACCGGCACGCGGGTGGAATTTCACGCTGTCGACGCCATTGTAGATCTGGTTCAGCTTGCTCGGCGACACCCCGACAGTCTGGCGTAGCCAGCTTTCAAGATCACGGCTGACCGCAATGTAATTCGACACGAACGCCCTGGCGGCACGGCGCAGCAGATTGTATTTCCAGTTGCGGCCATGCAGGTCGAACACGTCGCGCCCATGCTCGCCATGGACGGTGGCGTGCACGCCGGCGGCAGCGGCGACGAATTGCGCTTCCAGCGCGGCCAGATTGCGGGTGTGCACCAGATCCGGTTTGAGCTGGTGCAGCAGTCGCCACAGCCGCACGGTCCAGCCGAGGCCATGCCCCGGCGCACGGTGCAGCGCATGGAACTCGACCGGCTGCGCCGTGATGCGTTGGCGAAAATCGCTGTAGTCGGTGAGCGCAACCACGGTATGCCGGTAGCGCTGCGGCGGCAGGGTATTGAACAGGTTGATCATGCCGTTCTCCATGCCGCCGGTATCGAAACGGTGGACGATATGCACGATGTGTGCGGTCACTGCCCGTCGACCTGGTCGAGCCCGCGGGCGATGGCAGGCTCCATGTCCGCCGCAAAGCGTGCCAGGGTGGCGGTCGCCGCCTTGAAATCGGCATTCTGGTACGGCGTGGCGATCAGCACCGACAGGCCGTCGTCGCGTACCAGCCTGGCCCGGTCAAACGCAAGGATCAGCTTGGCGAGATAGTCGTTGACGACGGAGTGCTGATCAATCAGGTTCCATTGCCACACCAGCAGGCGCTGGCCGTTACTCCCGCGCATCTTGGCCTGTCGCACCTGCCGCGCGATTCCGTCGATCCGTACGGTGACGATCGTTTCGCCGACGTTCGACCAGGCCGGGTCCTTCTGCTTGATCATGTAATTCTGCGAGTTGATGAGCTCGGCGCCCTGCCGCTGGGTTACGTAGTAATTCAGTTCCAGCATCACGTCATGTCCCGCCTGCGTATAGGACTGGCGCAGCTGGCGGTCGGCCCCGATCCAGTGCGGCATCCAGGTCGTGAAGGCCTCGCCGGGTTGCCAGCCGCCGGCCGCTTCGACCTGCAATGCCGGCATGTCGGGCAACGGACGTGACTCGATCCAATGTGCATACATCGGCCACAGGCCGGCCACCCCCAGCGCGAGGAGGGCCGCCGGCAGGATCGACCGCGACGCCATGCCTGTTCCTCCTGTCTCCGCCGGCGCGACAGGCTGCGGCGAAGCAGGCTCCATCTGGTCGTCTTCGCGCCAGAAACCGCCGATCCAGAACAGCAGCATCATGACGATGCCGAAGAACACCCAACCGTAGATGTAGTGGTCGACGCCGAGCGCCAGCTTCATGTCGGACAGGTGGGCGATCATCACGATCATGAAGGCCCGCCCGCTGTTGGCGAAGACCGGAACGATCATCGCCGCAATGGAGAATAGCAGGCGTCGCTTCCATGAGCGGTAGGTGAGGTAGGCGTACAGCACACCGAGCGTCACCGAGGCGATCAGGTAACGCAAACCGGAGCAACCTTCCACTACCGACCAGTCGCCGCTGGGGATACTGAAGAACGTGCCCTCACGGTACACCGGAATGCCGGTGGCCTGCAGCATCGAGACGGTGAAATCGGCGGTCACGCCCATCAAGGGCTGGATCAGGAACTCGCCCATCGGGACCGCGAAGAAAAGGAACATCAGCGGGAAAAATGCCGCCCGCACGAATGCCGCGCCGAGCAGGGTCCATACCGCGGCGATCAGCATGGCGATGAATGCGAGTTGCGCGACGACATTGACGCTTCCGGCGTCGGCCAGCAGCCAGCCGACGCCGGCGGCCGCCAGCAGATACAGGCCGCGCAGGTCGGCGCGCGGCCGGATTCGCGCCAGTTCGTCGCGCTTGCGCCAGATGAGCCAGATACTGATGGGAACGATCAGATAGCCGTGGGCAAAGGTCTCCGAGCGCGCCCACACTTCTTCCATCGAGAGGAAGGTCGGCCAGAAGATGGCGGTCAGGAGCAGCAGGACGCCGATCGTCACACCAGCGGGCAGCCACCAGCCTCTCGGCGTGGTCACGGGAAGGGTCTCAGGCAGGGCACTCATGCGGGGCATGTCTCCAGGGCAGAGGATGCGGCAGGCGCCGCATCGAACAGGGCATCGATCATCGACAGATTGCGCGTCCAGTCGTAATGGGACAGGATGCAGGCGCGCGCCGGGGCGCTGGTGGTTCGCGCCTGCAATTGCGCAATGACGGCACCCGCCAGGCCGGCTTCGTCCTGTGCCAGCAGGAAGTCGCGTCCTGCCTCGGCACGGATGCCTTCCGCCGCCTGCGCGGTGACCACCACCGGACGTGCCATCGCCATCGCCTCCAGCACCTTGTTCTGGATACCGCGCGCAATCCGCAAGGGCGCCACGGCGCACGCCGCGTGCGCCAGATAGGGCCGCACATCGGGTACGCTGCCGGTGACGACGACGCCTGGCTGGCGCGCCAGCGCCAGGACGGCTTCCGTCGGCCGGCTGCCGACGATGGTGAACTGAGCGGCCGGGACCGCCTCGCGGATGGCGGGAAACACCCGTTCCGCAAACCAGCTCACGGCGTCGACGTTCGGCCAGTAATCCATCGCACCGGTAAAGACGACACCCAATACGTCGGACGGATAGGGATTCGGATAGTCACGCGCCGGCGAGAAGTAATCGGCATCGACACCGTTCTCGAACGCACCGATCTTGTGGCGCGCTTGCGGAACCCGGCGCTGGAGCAGTGCCGCCTCGTCGCACGACACCAGCAGCGTGGCATCGAAATCCTGCGCCACCTGCGTCTCCCATGCCGCCAGCCTGCGGCCTTCGCGCGCATAGAGCCAGGACATGGGCCAGCGCTGCGTCGGGGCGTACTGGCTCCACTTGTCGGAGTCGACGTCAACCATGTCGAGCACGCGGCGGGACAGCTTCGCCGGCATGAACTGCGCCATCGCCGAGGAAAACGCCAGGCCACGCGTCGCCTTTCCGGAGTCGGCCAGATCGGCGGCCCAGTGTTTGAGCTCGCGGCTGCGATAGTAAGGCAGCGTCAGCGCCTGGCCGGTCAACAGTCCGGCCAGGCTCGCCAATTTGGCGCGGCGTGGTTTCAGCGGCAACAGCTTGACCGAGGCGCAATAGGGCTTCAATGCATCGGCATACTGCCAGTCGTCGGGATCGTCGACGAAGGCGCCGAGGTGGACAGCGTAACGCGCGCCCAGATGCCGCAACAGATGGAACGAGCGGATCTTGTCGCCTTTGTTGGGCGGGAACGGGATGCGATGTGCAAGAAACAGCAGCCCTTCTTTCACGCTCACCCCAGATTCTTGACGATGTGCGGCCCGATGACATTGGCGAGCGCCAGCGGCATTTTCTTCCAGGCCTGGATGAAGAGGCGGTATTTGGGATTGAGCGGATTGATCTCGGGAACGTCGCTGTCGGTTACCAGGAAGTACTCGTAATACAGCGGCGTCGGCTCGAAGCCCCAGTTCTTCTTGAAGTCGAACGAACCGGTGCCGCGCTTGCTGCGGCCGAAGTCGAACACCTTGAGGCCGCGCTCGCAGGCACGGCGCATCAATTCCCAGTACATGAAATCGTTGCCGGCCACCGCGCGCGCGGCGTCCACGCCCCCGCCGTAATACGGCAACACTTCGTCGCGGAAATAGAACGACATCACGCTGGCGATGACCTGCCCTTCCAGCGTGATGGTGAGTACCTCGCAATCGTCACTGAACTCCTCCTTCAACAAGCGGAAGAATTTGCGCGAAAACACCGGTGTGCCCAGGCGGTGCACGCTCGCCGAATACGCCTGGAAGAATCGCGTGGTGTCGCTGTCGATTTCGCCCACCAGGCCGGCCTTGATGCCTTTACGCACCATCGCGCGCTGCTTGCGTGGGATGGCATTCATATTGGCCTCGACGTCAGGTTCGATGGCTTTCTTGAAGGTGACGTACAGATCCTTGGTCGGCCAATGGGCATGCTGGGCCATCTGGTTGCGGTATTCGAGCGCGCCGACCTTGAGGCGTATGGCCAGGGCCTGTGCCGCCTCGTCGAGCGCGCGCCAGGCGGCGTCATGGTCGGCGAGGATGCCGCCATAGGCGCAGAACGGCAGCGAGCCCAGGCTGTGGCCGAACAGGTGGCTACGGATTTCGGCCAACGGCAGGACGCCAACGATCTCGCCGCCGCGTTCGGCGAGCATGAAATGCGTGCGGTGCCCGAAAGCGGCTTCGATCACGCGTTTCCAGCCGGCACGATGAAAGAACGTCGCATCCGGATGCGCATTCACGTAGGCATCCCACTGCGCGAGATCGCGTGCCTCCAGCGCGCGCACCGTGACATCGGTCGCCATCGTTTCAACCAGAAGGGGCTCGGATTGCATGTTCAATGTTTTGGCAGGAACACGCGGTCGACGCGGTCCCATTCGAAATCGGTGAGCAACTGGCGCAGTCTACCCGGCATGCGTTGCAGATTGACGTAATGGCGGAAGCGCGTCCTGGCCGACAGGCCGGACTGGCGCGGTTGTCCGGCGTCGATCTCCCACGGGTGGAAATAGAACATGCAGGGCGCGCGATCCTCCGTGTTGACGCGATTCAGCATCCAGCGCGACATCGAATACGGCAACAGGCGGAACCAGCCGCCACCGGCTGCAGGCCAGTTGCGCCCCATCAGCGGCACCGTGGTAGGCGGCAGTTCGAGGATGCCGGCTTCACCATTAGGACGATGCGGGAAACGTGGCGCATCGGGCATGCCGTAATGGTCGTGGCGTACCGGATAGATGCTCGAGCTGTATACGTATCCTGCGTTTTCAAGTTCCTCGACCGCCCACCAGTTCTTCCGGTTGATGGAGAAACTCGGCGCACGGTAACCGCGGATGGCGACGCTACCGAGGTCTTCGAGAATATGCTTGGCCCGGGTGATGTCGGCGCGAAATTGCTCAGGGGTCAGGTCGCTCGCGCGCTGGTGGCCGTAGCCGTGACTGGCGAGTTCGTGGCCGTTGTCGACGATACGGCGCACCACCTGCGGGTAGCGCTCGGCGATCCAGCCGAGCGTGAAGAAAGTCGCCTTGGCGTTCGTCTCGTCGAGCAGGCCGAGGATCAGGTCGACATTACGCTCGACCCGGCATGGCAGCGTGTCCCAGTCTTCGCGCCGGATATGCGGAGCGAATGCCGACACCTGGAAATAGTCCTCGACATCGATCGACATCGCGTTTTTGATGCGTTCGGCCATTACGCAATCCTCGTCCCCGACAGGGCATGAACCCCTTTCGGCATGGGCAGCCAGTCCTTCAGCTTGTACGCAATGCGCATCGCCGCGCGGCCGTCCCAGTACTCGGGAATGCGGCCGGCCTTGCCGCCGCCCGCCATCACCTCGGCGAACGCGCGACGGATGGCCTCGGGATGCGGGCCGACAAGCGTGTTGGTTCCTTCGTCGAGCGTGATCGGTCGCTCGGTGTTCTCGCGCAGCGTGAGGCACGGCACGCCCAGCGCCGTGGTTTCCTCCTGGATGCCGCCGGAGTCGGTCAGCACCAGCTTGGCGTCGCGCATCAGGCCGAGCATTTCCAGGTAGCCCACGGGCGGCAGGATGAGCAGGCCGTGGAGCTTGGCGGTGAAGCCGAATTTCTCGATGTTGCCGCGCGTGCGCGGATGCAGCGGCATCACCACCGGCAAAGTACGGTTGATTTCGCCGACCACATCCAGCAGCGCGGCGAGCGTCGCCGCATCGTCCACATTGGACGGCCGGTGCAGCGTCAACACCGCATACTGCGGCAGCGTAGCGCCCAGGGTCCGGACGCTCGGCACGGCCTGTTCGAGATTGCGATACAGGGTATCGATCATCACGTTGCCGACGAACTCGACGCGCGCGGGATTGATCCCTTCGCGCTGCAGGTTGGCCAGTGCGCTGCGCTCGGTGGTGAACAACAGATCGGAAATCTGGTCGGTCAATACACGGTTGATTTCTTCCGGCATGCTGCGATCGTAGCTGCGCAGGCCGGCTTCGACATGGATCACGCGCACGCCGCGCTTGGCGGCCACCAGCGCACACGCGATGGTGGAATTGACGTCGCCCACCACCAACACGGCCTGCGGCTGCACACTTTCGAGCACGGGTTCGAAGCGTTTCATCACTTCAGCCGTTTGCACCGCATGGCTGCCCGACCCCACTTCCAGATGATGATCGGGCCGCGGGATGCCCAGGTCGGCGAAAAAACTGTCACTCATCGCCGCGTCATAATGCTGGCCGGTATGCAGCAATTGCGCGGCAATGCCGGTCTCGGCCAGAGCGGCCATCACCGGAGCGATCTTCATGAAATTGGGGCGTGCGCCTGCGACGCATAAAACCTGGGTCATGGCTGAGTCGTCAGTGCGAGGTATCAAGGTTGTCCGACGGCGCGTCTTCCTCTGCCGCCGCGTGGCGTTCGCTCACGGTGTAGAGAATCTTGCGCACGATGGGCAGAATGCGGTTGACCGAGCGTTCCAGCTGGTCGATGCGCTGCGTCAGCCGGGCACCATCTTCGCCATTCAGGCCGCCACCACCCTGGACATGATTGTTGACACCGGTTGTCCCGTGGAAATCCTGGTGTGCGACCTCGTTCTTCAGATCGGCAATCACCTCGGCCACTTCGGCCTCGCCAAAGTGGTTCTTCTCCTCGAGAAAGCCGAACAGCAGCAAGCGGTCGCAGGTGGTGTTGAGGCGCCGCGGAATGCCGCCGGTAAAACGGTGCAATTCGGCGAAGGCCTCGTCATCGAATCCCGGCGTGCCATGCCAGCCGACCGTACGCAGGCGGTGCTCGATGTAACCGCGCGTCTCGTCGGCATCGAGCGGCCCCAGATGGTAGGAGGCCACCACGCGCTGGCGTAGCTGCTGCATGTCCGGGCTTTGCAGAATGCCGCGGAATTCAGGCTGTCCCAGCAGGAAGGTCTGGATCAGCGAACGTTCGCTGGTCTGGAAATTGGACAGCATGCGCAGCTCTTCCACGGCGCGCGGTGTCAGGTTCTGCGCCTCGTCCACCACCAGCAGCGCGCGCTTGCCCTGGCGCGCGGCCGCGGCCAGAAAATCCTCCAGATTTTTCAGCAGTGCGGATTTGGTCAGGCCTTCGTGCTCCAGGCCGAACGATGCGGCCACGCTACGCAAGGTGTCCTCCGCATCCAGCTGGGTCGACACCAGCTGCGCCGCCACCAGATTGTGGGACTCGAGCTGACGGAACAGGTTACGTACCAGCGTGGTCTTGCCGGCACCGACCTCGCCGGTGATGACGATGAATCCCTCGCCCAGCGACAGGCCGTAATCCAAGTAGGCCATCGCCCGCTTGTGGCCCTTGGAGCCGAAGAAAAATCGCGGATCGGGATTGAGCTGGAACGGTTTGGCGCTAAAGCGGTAATAGTCTTCGTACATGGACAATCCGTTGTCTGAGTGGAGGCACGGCGCACGGAATAAAGCAACCGCTGTGCCATGCAGGCGGATCGGTCAGAAGCGCATGTTGACCGACGCCGTAAGGCTGTTTTCGTCAAAGCTACTGGTGGAATTGTTTGAATCCCGTTGCTGATGTCGAAGCGTCAACGAACTCGATAACTTGGGGTCGAATTGATGGCTCACGCCTATGCTCGCAGTGTAGAGTTTGTCATTACGAGCGATAGTCGTCGCAAAGCCAAGACCAAGGCCAGGCGGTACCAAGGTATTGGTGTATCCTAAATTAGCATTCAAGGTAGTATGCGGTTGCAGGCGATAACTGTAAGTTGCAATAACGCCTCGGGTTTCATCTTCGGGCATCCCCACAAGTTGTTGATATTGTCGACGCGTATCGAATACGTTAACTCCAAAATTGGATTTTCCCTTTGACCATGCCCCCCCTGCTCGCAGAGTTTTGCTAATAAAAATTCCATTAGCGAAACCAACTGACGTACTGCCTGGAGGTAACGACCCAATCAAAAGACAGCTTGTCCCATTTGGGGGCGGAAGCGTACCCATTGTTAACGCCAGGCCCTGATCACATATCCAATAGGAAATAGGTTCCGTATTTAGCAACAATTGGGAAATGTCACTCACGCCTTCGTTATAACTAGCTGTCCAAACGGAATAATGCGTACGGTAATCAAAATCAAAACCGTATGTTCGACCGAAATAACTTTCACCAAATGATGCATTCATGCTTGTGCGACGATTAGGTGCCCAGCCCATACCCACTGTCCAGGAGCCTCCACCAACCCCCGCACCCGGAGCGGCACTATATTTGTTGCTGTCATGGCCTACTGTGCCGAATACACGGATAGTGTGGCTAAGCCTATAACCCAAGCTCGCGCCATAGTGCTCAAACTGAGTATCCTCCCCCCCCTGTACTGTTGCATCTCGCAGCCGGTAATTCAGTCCCCATGAAAGCTCATTGAACTGGGTGCCGCTGTTTAAGGAAGCGTTGATTGAGTTTGAATTGATATTATTTGCCACGTTATTCTGAAACAAGGCACCTGACTGCGTATAGCGAACCTGCGCCCGTGCAAAGGTCCCCAGCCGCTGCTGGATGTAGGGGCTGATCGAGTAGGTGCCAACGGTGGTCCGGTTGCTGTTGTTGGTGGTGGCGTCGGCGGGCGACCCCAGCAGCGAGATCAACTGCTGCGAAATATTGGCGCTGCCGTCGATGAACAGGAAGTCCTGGACCAGTTCGGCTTTCCCAACCGCGTTGAGATTGTGATAGAAGTTGTCGCTCTGGTCGCCGCCGAAACGCTTCACGCCCGTCAGGCCGTATTGCAGACTGGCCTGCACCCGGCGCGAGCCTTCCGAGCGCAATGTGAAACCGGGTGTCGCGGTGAAGATCAAGGCGTCCTGCGTATTGCTCGAGCTCTGCTTGACGTTGTCGGTGTAGGTGGACGACGCATTCACATAGGGTCCGAAGCGCCAGTCGATGGCGTGGGCAGCCGGCGCGACGACCAGCGCCATGAGGACACCACACGCACCGGCACGGCGAATCGCCTTGTTCCGTGCCGCCGGCGCGCCGGGGCGGCGCTTACTTGCCGTAACTGCCATAGTAGCCATAGTAGTAGTCTGCGCCCGGGGTCGGCGTGGTCTTGTTCAGCAGCATGCCGACGACCTCGCACGATTGGATATGGCTCAAGGCTTCGCGTACCGCCTCCTGCGAGGTTTTTTCGGCTTCCACCACCATGACGATCTGGCCCATGTGCGTGGCAAGTACGCTCGACTCGCTGGTCGCCAGCAGCGGCGGCGAATCGAACAGGATGATACGGTCGGGGTACCGGTTGCCGATGTCCTCGATGAGACGTGTCATGGCGGCACTCGCCAGCAGTTCGGTCGCGCGCTTGTAGGTGCGGCCAGCAGGCAACACGGTCAGCTTGGCGATGTCGGTCTTGATCAGCACGTCGGACAATTTGAGATCCTTGTCCTGCAGCACGTCGAGCAGACCTTTGTCCGCATGGATGCCGAGGTATTCGGGTACGCGCGGCTTGGCGACGTCGGCGTCGATCAGCAGCACGGTGCGATCCATCTCCATCGCCATCGAGATCGCCAGGTTGATGGCGCAGAAGCTCTTGCCCTCGCCCGGCAGCGAACTGGTGACCATGATGAGGTTGCCGTTCTTGACGCGCGCAGTGCCCTGGCCAAACGCATTGGCGATGAGCGGCCGCTTGATGATACGAAACTCTTCGGCGATCTGGCTCTTTTCCGCATCCGGTGCGACCACGCCCATCCGATGCAAGCGCGCCAGGTTGATCGACTGCACCTGACTTCCGCCTTCCATCGCGAGGGTATCCGGTGCATTGAATATCGGTTCGACCGGTGTAGCCACAAAAGGCGCCGCATGGCTGCTACGTTGCTTGTTGAGCGCATTTTCGATCAGGCTGGCGTCGTGGCCGGGATCGCTCTGGGGAGCGGGATGCGGCGCGCCCGTGCCAATCTTGCCTGCTGCTTTTTCAATAATGCTCATGGTTTCTCCTAGCCGGCGCGCGACACGAGCAGTTGCAGGACCATCACCGCGCCATAGGCGGCAATCAGGCTACCCAGTGCTGCCAGATACGTCAGCAGGCCTTTGCGTTTGCGGCGACGGGTTTCGTCGGTTTCCACCCTGGACACGGCGCCCAGCAGCGGCAAACCGGTCAGTTCGCGCAGGACACGGCGATCGGTCACGGTACGGCGCAGCTGGCTCAACAGGAAGGCCACGGCAATGCCGGCACCGAGTCCGCCCAGCGTCACCAGTGAAAGCAGCAGCGGACGGTTCGGCCATGCCGGCTGGCTCGGCACGAAGGGCGGATCGATCACGCGGAAATCGACAGTGTCGGTCTTGCTCTCGACCTCGCCCGACATGGTGACCGACTCGCGGCGCTTGAGCAGGGCATCGTAGTTCTGCCGATACACGTCGTAGTCGCGCATCAGCTGCGTATATTCCTGTTCCACCTGCGGAATCATGTTGGACGCATTGCGCAACTCGGCATAACGGCGTTGATATTCCGCCACGCGTGCACGCAGAGAGGACACATTGGCGTCCGCTTCGGCGATGGAGAGCGTGAGCTGCTGATAAACCGGATTCTGAATCTTCGAGCCCGACGGGTCGGCCTTGTGCTTCGCCAGATCGGCCTTCTTCTCCGCTTCCAGTTTTTCGATCAGGCGCTTGGTCGCCTGGACATCGGGATGCAGGTCGGTGTATTGCAGGCGCATTTGATCCATCTGCTTTTGCAAAGCCTGGATACGGTCGTCGATCTCGCTGTTGGTCGCACCCGCTGCCGCCGCTGCAGTCAGCTCGGGTTCCTCGTCCGACAGCTGGCGCTTCAACTGGTCGCGGCGGTTGATCGCTTCCTGCTGGTCCAGCTGGGCCTGCCGCAACTGGGTGCTCACCTCGGCCAGCTTGGCGTAATAGTCGCCTCCCTGCCCCGGCATCATGCCGATATGTTTCTGCTTGAATTCCTTGAGCGCGTTCTCGGCGTCGGTCAGTTTCTGCTGATACTGCTGCAACTGCTCTTCGATGAAGCGCTGCGAACTGGAAATATCCTGGCGCGTCTTGCCGAGACTGGATTCCACGAAAATGGTCAGCAACGACTGCACGACCTTCTTGGCCAGTTCGCCGTTGGCATCCTGATAACTGATGGTGTAGAGATTCTCTCGCCCCGCATCGGCGATGGAAATCTTGCTCGCCAGGTCGTTCAACATCCGCTCGGTCTGTTCGGACGTCTTCGCCTTGACGTCCAGGTCGGTCATGCGCGCAACTTTTTCCAGCGTCGGTCGGCTTACCAGTTGACGCGTCATCAGCTTGATCTGCTGCTCGACGTTAGGCTCGGCCGCCAGTCCCGACAACAGCGGCTTCAACAGGGTTTGCGTATCCACATAGACGCGCGCCGACGCCTGGTAGCGGTCCGGGATCATCATCACCCAGGTCCAGCCGACGACGCATACCAGCCAGGCCGTCGCCACGCCCCACCAGCGACGGTGCCAGGCGGCTTTGGCATAGCCAAAAATTTGCTGCAACAATTGATCCATGTGGACGTTCCGCCATCAAGAAGCGCCGCCCAACGGCGGCGCAGACACGTTTTAGAACAGGCTTTCCGGCACGACCAGCACGTCACCCGGCCGCATGTCGACGTTGGCCGACGTATCGCCGCCGCGCAGCAGGTCGTCAAGTCGCACGCCCAGACGTTCCTGCTTGCCGTCCACAGTACGCAGGATGTAGGCCTTGTTGCCTGCTGCGAAATCGGTCAGTCCGCCCACCGAGATCATCAGGTCGATCAGGCTCATATGCTCGCGGTAGTTCAGCGCCTGCGGCTTGGCCGCTTCGCCCACGACACGGATCTGCTGATCGAACGGACCGATGCCGCCCGAGACGATGACGGTGACGATGGGTTCCTGGATGTATTTGCCGAGCGCCTTCTCGATATCGCGCGCCAGCTGGGTGGGGGTCTTGCCGGATGCCTGGATATCCTCGACCAGATTCATGGTCATCTTGCCGTCAGGACGGACCGGGAACGTTCCGGAGACTTCGGGATTGCGCCAGACGAAGACCTGGACCGAATCACCCGGGCCGATCAGGTAATTCCAGTTGTAACTTCCCGTCTGCGCAGGGGCGGGCGGATAGGTCGGCGTGCTGGAGCAGCCTGCCATGGCAGCGACGGCCAGCATGACGCCAGCACGCGCAAGATGCTTCTTGATCGTAAACATGTCCATCCTCCCTTATATGCCGTTAATCCGCTGGCATTATGCCAGAGCGGACTAGAAAACTGGTGTCAACGCAAAGACTGCTAGCAAGCCGCAGGCCAAATCGGAATTTCCCCGAAATCCCCACCACGCCGCGATTTACGCGCCACCCGCCATGGCTGGAGCGTCGGTTGCTCGACAGCGATGTCGTAAGTCTGTCGCCTGCCGCGCTATTATGCCAACATGAGCACGCGTGAAATCGACAGTCTAGACACCCTGCGCCAGCATATTCGAGATTTCGCGCTGGCACGCGCATGGGAGCGTTACCATACCCCCAAGAATCTGGCCATGGCGCTTTCCGTGGAAGCGGCGGAACTGCTCGAACCTTTCCAGTGGCTAACGGCAGAACAGAGCGGACAGTTGAGTCCGGAACAGCACGAAGCGGTACGCCAGGAAATCGCCGACGTGCTGATCTACCTGACCCGGCTGGCCGACCTGCTGGACATCGACCTGCTCGACGCCGCCGCCGACAAGCTGGCGATCAATGCACGCAAATACCCGGTCGACAAGGCGCATGGCAACGCGCTCAAATACTCAGCCTTCCAACCCGATCAAGACAACCCAGAATGACCAACCAGTACTACAAGCACCATGTTTTTTTCTGCACCAACCAGCGTGACGACGGCGCAAAATGCTGCGGCGCGTCCGGCGGGCAGCAGATGCGCGACTACCTGAAGAAAAAGGTCAAGCACGCTCATCTCAACGGCGAAGGCAAGTGTCGGATCAACAGCGCCGGCTGTCTCGACCGCTGCGACGAGGGCCCGCTGCTGGTCGTGTACCCGGAAGGCATCTGGTATACCTATGTGGATGAAGCCGATATCGACGAAATATTCGAGGCCCACCTCAAGCAGGGGCGTATTGTCGAGCGCTTGCAATTGAAGTGACGCGGCCGAGCGGAACGGCCAAATGAAGCGTTATAAGCTACGCATCCCGGTATCCGTAGGTAAGCTGGAAACCGTGATCGACGATCCCGAGACCGAACGCCGCGGCCTGCTGCTGGTCGCCCATCCGCACCCCTTGCATGGCGGCAGTCTCGACAACAAGGTGGTGACGACCCTGGCCAAGGCGGCCAACGAGGCCGGCTGGATCAGTGTACGCCCGAATTTCCGCGGCGTCGGCATGAGCGACGGCGAATTCGACGCTGGCGTCGGCGAAACCGAGGACCTGCTCGCGGTCGCCCGCTTCGTCGAAGCCAGCTACCCCGGCCTGCCGTGGGCATTGGCCGGTTTCTCGTTCGGCGCCTTCGTGCAGCATCGGCTGCGCCAGGAACTCCATGCAAAACGCCTGATCCTGGTCGCCCCGGCGGTCACCATGTACGAATTCGATCCGGTTCCACCCGACACAATTGTGATTTTTGGCGATGCCGACGAACTCATCCCGCCCACCGCGATCCGGCTGTGGGCCGAGCAGCAGCAGCTTGCGGTGAAAGCCATCCCCGACGCCGGGCATTTCTTCCATGGCAAGCTGAAGGAACTGAAGCAGGCGTTTCTGGAGGCCTGTCCATGCTGAAGGTACGCGGCCTGACAAAAAAATATGGCGATACCGAAGTGGTGCGCGGCCTCGACCTGACTGTGCGGCGCGGCGAGTGTTTCGGCCTGCTCGGGCCCAACGGCGCCGGCAAGACCACCACGCTGCGCCTGCTGCTGGGCCTGATCGAGCCGGATGGCGGCAGCATCGAACTGGCCGGCATTGCAGTACCACAACGCGCGCGCGAGGCCCGCATGAAAGTCGGTGTGGTGCCGCAGATGGACAACCTCGACCCGGATTTTTCGGTACGCGAAAACCTGCTCGCCTACGGCCGTTATTTCGGCATGAGCAAGGCCGCCGTCGCGGCACGCGTGCCGGAGTTGCTCGATTTCGCTGGTCTCGCCAGCAAGGCCGACGCGCAGATCGCCCAACTGTCGGGCGGCATGAAACGACGCCTCACACTCGCCCGCGCACTGGTGCACGACCCCGACATCCTGTTTCTCGACGAGCCCACCACCGGACTCGATCCGCAGGCGCGCCATCTTATCTGGCAGGGCCTGCGGCGGCTGATCAACGCCGGCAAGACCATCGTGCTGACCACGCATTTCATGGACGAGGCCGAACGCCTCACCGACCGTCTCGCCATCCTCGACCACGGCCGCGTCGTGGCCGAAGGCGCACCCCGCGCGCTGATCGAAACGCATATCGAACCGGCAGTGGTCGAAGTGTTCGGCGAGGGTCTGGCCGATTGGACTGGCCAGCACGCGGCTAATCTATGCCAGCGCTTCGAGACCGTCGGCGAAACGCTGTTCTGCTACACCAGTACGCCCGACATCGTGATCGACGCACTCAGGCACGCTCCGGCCTTGCGTTACCTGCACCGCCCGTCAAACCTGGAAGACGTGTTCCTCAAGCTCACCGGGCGCGACTTGAGGGATTGAGCACATGAGCCATTTTTTCCACCTCCCCCATCTGTCGGGACGCTTCATTCCGGTATGGCAGCGCAACTATCTGGTGTGGAAGAAGCTCGCCATCCCGTCCATCCTCGGCAACCTGGCCGACCCGATGCTGTACATGCTCGGATTGGGCTACGGCCTCGGCAGCCTGCTGCCTGACGTCGGCGGCATGCCATACCTGACTTTCCTCGCTGCCGGCACCGTGGCCTACAGCACGATGAACGCAGCCACCTTCGAGGTGCTGTATTCGAGCTTCTCGCGCATGCACGTACAGCGCACCTGGGATGCGATCCTCAACGCGCCGATGACGCTCGACGACGTGATGCTGGGCGAACTGACCTGGGCCGCCTCCAAAAGCCTGCTCTCCGGCGTGGCGATCCTGGCGGTGATCTGGGGACTGGGGCTCTACGGGAACTTCTGGATGACGCTGTGGATCGTCCCCGTCGTCGCCCTGGTCGGCTTCTGCTTCGGCGGCATGGGATTGGTGATGAACGCGGTGTCGCCCAGCTACGACTTCTTTCTGTATTACTTCACGCTGGTGATCACGCCGATGGTGCTCTTGTGCGGGGTGTTCTTCCCCGTATCGCAACTGCCTGCGGCCGTGCAAGGCGTGTCCGCCTGGCTACCGCTCACCCACGCCATCGACCTCGCTCGACCGCTGGTCGTCGGCACCGTGCCAGACAACATCGCGCTGCACGTGATCGCGCTGCTGGTTTACGGCAGCCTCGGCTACATCGTCGCGCTGGCACTCACCCGCAGACGGCTCCTGAAATAAGCGGGTGTCGAAGCGCCGACGACCGCGTCGGCCCATGGACGCAACAGGCAACTGGAAAACGGCATGCCGCCCGGCTTGACGCGGGTTACGGTCCATTTGACCACGGGTACGGGAATTGCGAAGTCATTCGCAATTCCTCCCTCAGATCTTCGCCATGTCCCGCACACCCTCCGCTTCACGCGCCCGCACCCGTCGTATCGGTCTGCTTGGTCTGCTGCTCGCCACGGCACTCACGCCGGCCGGCATTCTGATAGGCACGGTCACCGCCGCTGCCCTGGTTGGGGGGCTGGCGCTCCACCTGGATCGCGCCAGACCCGCGCCGCCGGCTGCCATCGCGCCTCCCCTTGTCGCAAAGCAACGGCTGCAACCGCTCGCCATCGAACACAAGGGGGAAACTCTCTCGCTTGTCATGGCCGAGAGCGATTTTGCAGACGGCGGCAACCTGGACCCATTCATCCTCACCGGGCCGTCACCCGGCAATCCTGCCGGCAACGAGGCGGCGCCTGACCGTATGGAACACGGCATGCCGGGCCCAGACCGCGCGCCGGACGGCAAACCTGACAGAGCGCGTCCTTTGGCGCCGTCGCATCCACCATCGGGCGAACCCGCCGGCATCCCGCCCGGCGACGGATCCTTCTTTCCTGCAGGGAAGCCGCAAGGCAGCCCTGCCGTCCCGCCCCAGGCAAGCGGCCCCTCCAACCCACCTCCAGGCGGCCCGCACTCACCCGAGCATAACGGCCCGACCGGGGGACCCGATGCACCCGGGACCCCGACATCGCCCGACGATGCACCGGGCGGGAACATGCCGCCGAACCCGTTCCCAGTTGCCGATCCCGGTTCGTGGACGCCGCCCCAAACGGACACGCCCCTCGCCCCGCCGTCAGGCCAGCAAGCGGCGACCCAGCCTCATGCCGTACCGGAACCGTCGGTGATGGGATTGATGGCGCTCGGTATCGCCGCCCTGCTCTGGATGGGGCGCCGTCGGACGATGCCGTAGGGGACAGCCGGATTCTAGACGCCTGCCGCCTGCTGGTCGGCGTGGTAACTTGAACGCACCATCGGCCCACAGGCGGCGTGCTTGAAGCCCATTGCCAGCGCTTCCTGCTCGAACTGGGCGAAGCGTTCTGGGGTGACGAAGCGCAGCACTGGCAGATGATGCTGTGAAGGCTGCAGATATTGACCCAGCGTCAGCATGTCCACATCGTGTGCACGCAGATCGCGCATCACCTGCAGGATCTCGTCGTCGTCCTCGCCCAGCCCCAGCATGAGGCCGGATTTGGTCGGGATGTCTGGATGGCGTGCCTTGAAATCCTGGAGCAATTTCAGCGAATGCGCATAATCCGCACCGGGACGCGCCGCCTTGTACAGGCGCGGCACGGTTTCCAGATTGTGGTTCATCACGTCGGGCGGGGCGGTGGCGAGCATGTCGAGCGCCTTGTCGAGCCGCCCGCGGAAATCCGGGGTCAGGATCTCGATCCGCGTCGACGGCGAAGACTCACGCACGGCAGCGATGCACTGCGCAAAATGTTCGGCGCCGCCATCGCGCAAATCGTCGCGGTCGACACTGGTGATCACTACGTATTTCAATGCCATCAGCGCAATCGTATCGGCCAGATGGCGCGGTTCGTCAACGTCTGGCGGCAGTGGCGTACCATGGCCGACGTCACAGAAAGGACAGCGCCGCGTGCACAAGTCGCCGAGGATCATGAAGGTGGCGGTGCCATGGCCGAAGCATTCGCCCAGGTTGGGGCACGAGGCCTCTTCGCACACCGTGTGCAGCTTCGCCTCGCGCAGGATGCCCTTCAGCCGGGCCACGTTGGGCACGTTGGGCGACTTGGCGCGGATCCAGGACGGCAGCCGCATCCTGGGTTGCGGCACGATCTTGATCGGGATGCGCGCGGTCTTGGCTGCGCCTTTGTGCTGGAGAGGGTCTGCCATGGTCTGAACATATCGGGAAATGCAATTCCCCGATTCTAGCCTATGCGTCCAACAACCCTGACCCTGCCGGCTGTATGGTGTGCACCATACCCGACTCGATCGGCAGTCTAGACTTCCACCCAGACCTGGCCGGCTTCTATTTTCACCGGATAGGTCCGGATCGGCTCGTCTGCGGGGTCGCAGGTGGGCTGACCGGTGGTGAGGTCGAAATAACTGCCGTGCAACGAGCACTTGATCTTGCCGTCCTTGATACAGCCCAGGTACAGCGAGTAATCCTCGTGGCTGCACATCTCGTCGACAACGTAATGGGTGCCGCCGGCATTGCATAGCAGCAGCCGCTTGCCGTCGACAAGGACGCGCTTCATCTCGGCGGGTTTGAGCTCGTCGGCGGCGGCGATGGCAATGTATTCGCCCATCACTTGACCCGTGTGACGGCCTTGCCGGAATCCAGCACGGCACGAATCTGCGCGGCTGCGTCGGCCACGCTGGCGGCCTTGCCGACGTGATGCAGGACAATCGAACCGGCCAGCACCAGCGAATCATAGGTCGCGCCCTTGTCGCCCTTGAGCGCCAGGATGCCCGCTTCGGCAGCGGCGTGCGCGGTGGCCTTGATGTCGATCGCGGCGACGATCTCGTCCTCGCCCGCTTCAGTGGCGACCGCGCCGGGCAGTGGCACCGCGCGTACCGGCTGATCGATGCCGAGCGCCACTGGATCGACCGTCGCTTCGATTTCGGCATCCCGATCGTGATAGTGGAAATATTTGCCTGCCTGACGCAGCGACGGGATCACCCCGCCTTCGACGCCACGCACGATGCAGGCAGTGTCGAAGCCGGCCTCGCGCGCGAGATCGGCATACACCGGCGGATAAGGCTTGTGTACGTAGCCTGTGACGAAATGGGTCAGCTTGCGGCCCTGTATGGGCTTGGATAGCACTTCCACCGTAGTCAGTACCTGGCGCTTGATCATCTGTGCACGCAGCGTGGTGAGGTTGTGCAGACCGGGATTGGATTGCGCCTGGTCGATGTAGGTCCAGCCGAGGGTGGGATCGGCCAACCGCGCGGCTGCCTCCGTTGGCGTCAGGTTCACCGGTACGCCCGCCGCTTCCAGCACGTGACGCGCCGTCACGCCATATTTGGGCCCGACCTTGTCGAGGCCGTGGCTGACGACGTGCACGCCGAATTCGGCCAGCAAGGGGCCCAGGAAAGGCGCGGCAGGCAGGCAACGGTTGTAGCCGTCATAAGGATCGCCGATGTCGATCACTTCGTCGACATCGGCCGTGACGCGGCGGGTGGTTTCGAGTACGGCATCGAGCACGCCGCGATTTTCCTCCTGCGTCTCGCGTTTCATGCGCAGGGCGATGAAATAGATGCCGACCTGAATCGGGTCGATCACGTTGTCGATGATGGCCTTGGTGCCCAGATGCGCCTCGGTGCGGCTGATGTTCTTGGACAGATCCGGACCGGTGGCGATGCGCTGGATGATCGAGCGCATCAGGAGCTTGGGGTCGGACGGCAGCGTGTCGGTGCTCATGAATAACTCCATTAGAAGTTATAAGAATACTTATAACCAAGTAAATCAGTCAAGAATAGATCGTGTCCCGCAGGCAGCGGACAAGCGCCTGTCCGGCTTCGGCCGGAGACAATTTCACGCCGAGATCGCGACATTGCGTCACCCGCATCCCCGCGTAGCCACACGGGTTGATAGCGGCGAACGGACGCATATCCATGTCGACGTTGAACGCCAGGCCATGATACGTGCAGCCATGTCTGACGCGCAGGCCGAGGGCGGCTATTTTCGCACCCTCGACATACACGCCTGGCGCGCCTCCCAGACGGGCGGATGCCACGCCCTGCTCCGCCAGGAGGTTGATCACGGCCTGTTCCAGGCGTGTCACCAGCTCGCGGATGCCGTAGCCACGCCGCCGCAGGTCGATCAGCACGTAGACCACGACTTGTCCCGGCCCGTGATAGGTAATCTGCCCGCCGCGGTCGATCGGCACGACGGGAATGTCGGTCGCGGCGATCAGGTGCTCCGGCTTGCCGGCCTGACCCTGCGTGTAGACGGGTGAATGTTCAAGCAGCCAGATTTCGTCCGCAGCATCGGGCGCACGACGTGCGGTGAAAATCTGCATCGCTCGCCAGGTCGAAATATAGTCGACCTGCCCCAGGTCCCGGATCAGCACCTGACCGTCGGTCCCGCACCGCTCCTTCAGGGCGCCCCCCTTTGAATCCCGGTCTCTGGCAATCACAGGGCCATCTTCACCCACGGATGGGCGGTGATTTCTCGATACAGCGCATCGAGCTGGGCTTTCGAGGTGGCGCGCACCACGCAGGTCACCGACAGGTAGTTGCCGCTGCTGGATACGCGCATCTCGACGGTCTCGGCCTTGAAATCTGGCGCATGCCTCAGCACCAGTTCGACCATGGTCTGCGCAAAATCGTCGCGGCGTTCACCCATGATCTTGATGGGGAAGTCGGTGGGGAATTGCAGCAGGGTTTCCTGTTCGCTCATGACCGCATCACCTGTTGTTTGAAGATCTGGTACAGCGCATCCATCCGCCGGGCCAGCGGCCCCGGCACGCCGGCGCCGACCGGCACGCCGTCCAGCACCACGATCGCCATGATCTCCTTGGTGGACGAGGTCATCCAGAGTTCGTCCGCGCCACGCACCTCGGCTTCGGTAATCGCCCGCACCTCGTGCGGTATGTCGTGGGCAGCGGCGAGTTCCAGCACCACGTCGTAGGTAATGCCGGTCAGCATCAGGCTGGACGGCGGCGGTGCCCGTAGCATGCCATCCTTGACCACAAAGATATTGCTTGCCGCCCCTTCGGTCAGCAGACCGTCGCGCAGCATCACGGTTTCGGCACAGCCCGCGTCCACCGCCTGCTGGCGCAGCAGGAGATTAGCCAGTAGCGAAATGGCCTTGATATTGCAGCGCAGCCAGCGGTTGTCGACCGCGCTGACGGCACAGACGCCGGCAGCCTTCTGCGCCGGCGTGGCCGTCACCAAAGGCTGCGCAAACATGAACACGGTCGGCGACACATCGGGTGGAAAGGCATGGTCGCGCAGAGGCTGTCCTTCGGCGGGCGTACCGCGCGTCACCTGGATATAGACCGACTGGTCGGCGAAATCCTGCCGCGCGATCAACTGCAGGATGCACTCACGCCACTCGGCCACGCTGTGCGGGTTGGCCAGACGGATTCCGTCGAGGCTGAACTGCAGGCGGCGCAGGTGCGCGTCGAGCCGGAAGGGTTTCCCCGAATACACCGGGACCAATTCGTAGACGCCGTCGCCGAATACAAAGCCACGGTCGAGCACCGACACCTTCGCCTCGGCGAGCGGCAGGAACTGTCCGTTCAGATAGACGCTCACTTTGCAAACAGCAGCCGGATCGAATCCCAGCCGCGGCCGAACAGGCCGGCCACGCCGACATCCTCCAGGGCGACCAGCGGATAGTCGCCGAGCGATTTGCCGTCGAGCGTCAGCCGCAGGGTACCCAGGCGCTGCCCCCTGTTGATCGGCGCCACGATGGGCTGCCGGGTGATGACTTCCGCCTTGACGCGTGCGGCGCTACCTCGCGGGACCAGCAGATGGAAATCCTGCTCGAACCCCATACTCACCGACGGGCGCTCACCCCGGTAGATATTGATGACCTTGACGGCCTGGCGAGCCCGATAAAGCGGCACACTGTCGAAATTCTCGAAACCGTAATTCAGCAGCTTCAACGCGTCCTGCGTACGCTGCGCATCCGAGCGTGCATCCAGTACCACCGCGATGCGGCGCTGGTCGCCGCGCTGCGCCGAAGCCGCCATGCAATAGCCGGCCTGCGGCGTACGCCCGACCTTCAGGCCGGTCACGGTGCTGTCGCGCCACAACAGTCGGTTGCCGTTGTAATACGTGATGCCCTTGTAAGGCAGCTCCTTCTGGCTGAAGAAGGGCAGCCGTTCCGGGAAATCGCGCGCCAGTGCGCGACCGAGCAAGGCGAGGTCGCGTGCGCTCGATTCATGGCCCGGCTCATTCAGGCCGGTCGCATTCATGAAGCGGGTCTTGCTCATGCCCAGTCGCTTGGCCTCGCGGTTCATGCGCGCGACGAACGCGGCCTCGCTGCCATCCGCTGCCGTCACCAGCGCAATCGTGGCGTCGCTGGCCGATTCCACCAGCATCGCCTGCAGCAGCGTATCGACGCTCACCTGGTCGCCCGCCTTGAGGAAGACGCGCGAACCATCCATCTGGGTGGCCGCCGCCGGCACGGTCACCATCTCGCCCAGGCTCAGCTTGTTCTTGCGGATATCGCCCAGCAGAACATAGGCTGTCATCAGCTGGGTCAGCGAGGCCGGGGCCAACGGCAGGTCGGCCTGGCTGGCCGCCAGCTCGCGCCCGCTTGCCTGGTCGATCACGACCCAGGCACGCGACGAGACATTGGGCGGAGCGGCCCATGTCGTTGCTGTAAACAAGAGTGCCAGCCCCAGCCAGAAGAATTTCATGTTCAGCCTTTTCATCAATCGCGTTTGACCAGGACTGCATTCAGGTCGAGGCGTTCCCGCACGCGCGCACGATCCGACTGTGCTGCATCGTCATTGGCATACGGGCCGAGCTGCACGCGATGCAACCCGCCATCCAGCACCACGCGCGTCTGGCTGGCGTCGATGTCAAGCTGGCGTTTCAGGCGGTCGAGCAACTGTTGCGCATTGTCGGCGCGCGAGAAGGCGCCTACCTGGAGGTAGATACCGTCCTGTAACGCCTTGCCCTGCGTGTCGTAAGTGTCGGGGTCGATGCTTTCCACCCGCACCCGGGCGCTGCCACGTCCCAGGTAACCCAGCTTGTAGGCCGCGGTATACGACAGGTCGATGATGCGCTTGCTGTGAAACGGCCCGCGATCGTTGATGCGCACCACCACCGATTTCCCGGTATCGAGCGACGTGACCCGCGCGTAGCTCGGAATCGGCAGGGTCGGATGCGCAGCCGTCATGGCGTACATGTCGTAGGGCTCGCCCGAGGAGGTCTTCTTGCCCTGGAAACGGCGGCCATACCACGAGGCCAGCCCTTCCTCGCTGTAGGGCTGACGCGTGGTCTGCGGCGTATACGTCGTCCCCAGCGCGACATAGGTGCGGTTGGCAAAGGGGTGCAAGGGTTCCTTGCGCGGCACGGCGTCGGGGACGGCATCCAGATTTGCCGGCGGATTGGCCTCCGGACCGTCGTCGAGGTAATAGCCCCCGCCTTTGGGCGCAGTGGAGGCCTGTTTTGCCGGCGGCGTGCTGGCACATCCGCCGAGGGTCAAGGCGAGGGCAAGCAGCCCCAGGAGCGATTTAGTTTTCATGGCACTTATTTTATCGCGTCATGATTTATTGAGTTGGCGATGCGTCGCCACGCTCATCAGGATACCCATCCCCAGCAGCAGCGTGACGAGCGCCGTTCCGCCGTAACTCATCAGTGGCAAAGGCACGCCGACCACCGGCAGGATGCCCGACACCATGCCCATGTTGACGAACACATAGGTGAACAGATTGAGGCTCAGGGTCGCCGCCATCAACCGGCCGAACAGCGTCGGCGCCCGCGCGGCGATGACCAGGCCGCGCGCGACGATGGCCAGGTACAGGCCGACCAGCAGGATGGCGCCGGCGTAACCGAATTCCTCGCCGAACACGGCATAGATGAAATCGGTGGTGCGCTCGGGAATGAAATCGAGCTGGTTCTGCGTGCCCTGCATCCACCCCTTGCCGAACAAGCCGCCGGACCCAATGGCAATGGTCGACTGGATGATGTGGTAGCCAGCGCCCAACGGGTCGGATGCCGGATCGAGCAGCATCAGCACGCGACGCTGCTGATAGTCATGCATCAGCCCCCACACCACGGGCAGACTCGCCGCGCCCAGCGTGGCGCCTCCGAGGATCACCTTCCACGGCAGGCCGGCAAAGAACAGCAGATAAAATCCCGATGCGCCGAGCATCAGCGCAGTACCCAGATCGGGCTGTCGCAGGATCAGCAGGAAGGGCACCAGCAGCAGGATGCCGCCGACCATGAAATGCTTGGCACGCAGTACCGCTTCGTTGCGCTGAAAATACCAGGCCAGCATCAGCGGCAAGGCCAGCTTCAACAGCTCGGACGGCTGAAACGCGATGAATCCCAGATCCAGCCAGCGGCGCGCACCGTTGCGGATCTCGCCGAACAGCGCCACTCCGACCAGCAGCACCACGCCCGCCGCATACAGGGGCGGCCCGACTTTTGACAGCAGATGCGGCGGCACGTTGGCCATCAACACCATCACCGCCAGCGCCAGCCCGATGTTGACCAGGTGGCCGCTGATGCGTACCGGACTCTGCCCCGAGGCGCTCGTCACCACCGCCAGGCTGATGCCCAGCACCAGCAGCGCCAGCGTCAGCAGGATGCCGTCGACATGGCGCAGGCCGCGCAGGAGCCAATGGCTAGTCCGAGGCATCGCTTCCTCCCTCCAGTTTCATGTTACCGGGGCGTTTCCCGGTCAGGTAGTAATCGAAGACCGCACGCGCAATCGGTGCCGCCGTGGAGCCGCCATGGCCGCCGTTCTCGACCATGACCGCCACCACGATGGTGGGATTCTCGGCCGGCGCATAGGCAATGAACAACGCATGGTCCCGATTTTTCCGGGACAGGCTGCCGGCGTCATAGCGGGCGCCCTGCTTGATGCCGACCACCTGCGCGGTGCCGGTCTTGCCGGCGATGGTGTAGGGCGCGCCGGCAGCCGCGGCCGCGGCCGTGCCGCCCGGCCGCATCGCGTCCATCATGCCTTGCCGTATCACAGCCAGATCCTCCGGCTTGATCGACAGTTGTTCGTGTACCACCACCGGCTGTGCCTGCCAGACGTGCGTGAACGGATCGCGCACAGCCTGCACCAGACGCGGTTCGATCCGCTTTCCGCCATTGGCGATCATGGCGGTCGCGGTCGCCAGCTGCAGCGGCGTGGTGAGATGGTAGCCCTGGCCGATGCCCGCGATCACCGTCTCGCCGGGATACCAGACTTTCTTCCAGCGGCGCTGCTTCCATTCGCGCGAAGGCAGCAGGCCGGCGGATTCGCCTTCCAGATCGATGCCGGTTTTCTCGCCGAAACTGAATTTCTGCAGGTAGTCGTGCATGCGGTCGATCCCCATGTCGACCGCCAGTTTGTAGAAATAGGTATCGCACGATTGCGCGATGGCCCGGCGCAGGTCGACGATTCCATGGCCGCCGCGTTTCCAGTCGCGGTACTGGTGGCTGCTGTTGGGCAGACTGAAATAACCAGGATCGACGATGGTGTCCTCGGGCTTGCGTACGCCCAGTTCCAGCCCGGCCAGCCCCATGAACGGCTTGATCGTCGAGCCCGGTGGATAGATGCCGCGCAGCACGCGGTTCACCATCGGCCGCTCGGGCGATTCGTTGAGCGTCTTCCAGGTTTCCGGGTCGATGCCGTCGATAAAGAGATTGGGGTCGAATCCCGGCTTGCTCACCAGCGCCAGCACGCCGCCGGTATTGGGATCGAGCGCCACCAGCCCGCCCATGTAATCGCCAAACGCATGTTCGGCCACCGCCTGTAGCCCTTCGTCCAGGTACAGGCGCAAATCCTTGCCCGGCACCGGCGGAATCCGCGACAAGGCGCGTACGGCGCGGCCACTGGCGTCGGTCTCCATCTGATCGAATCCGGTGCGGCCATGCAGCAGGGTTTCATAACTCTGCTCCAGCCCGGTCTTGCCGATATGAACCGTGCCCCGATAGTTCTGCTCCCGCCCCGATTCCCGCAGGCTCTTGAGATCGCGATCGTTGATCCGGCCGATGAAGCCGACCACGTGCGCCATGCCGGGTCCGGCCTGATAGTTGCGGAACAGCCGCGCCTTCACCTCCGCCCCCGGCAGGCGGTAGCGGTTGGCCGCCAGGATCGCGACCTCTTCGTCGGTCAGCTTGCTTTTCAGGGGTACCGTTTCGAACTCGTGCGATTCAGCGAGAAGGCGCCGGAAACGCCGCAACTCGCCCGGCGTGATCTCGATCAGCTTGGCCACTTCGGTCAGGGTGGCTTCCAGATCGTGGGGCTGCGCCCGCGCCAGTTCGAGCGTATACGCCGAGTAGTTCTCCGCCAGGATGCGGCCTTTCCGATCCAGGATCAATCCGCGGTTGGGCGCCACGGGTACCAGCGAAATACGGTTGTTTTCCGCACGCTGGATATAGTAGTCGTGCTGCGTGATCTGCAGATAGAAGGCGCGTCCCAGCAGCGCGGCCGCGAGCAGCACGACGAAGATTCCGCCCGCTTTCAGCCGCCCGTGAAAACGGGCCAGTTCGCGATCCAGGTTTTTGAGGGGCGTGGCTAACGGCATGTCCGGCTCATGCCCGGTCCTGGGCACCCTTGCCATGCCACAGGCGCACGAACAAGGCGATCAGATACCACAGAACGGTACTGCTCAGCACCGGGATGAGGATGCTCAATCCGGCCGGCGGGTTGACCGCGAGCCAGCCGACCAGCAGCACCATCAACTGCACGCCCAGCAGGATCGGAAACATTTGCGCGGCCTGCCGGGAGGGGTCGAACTGCAACAGGCGCAGGCGCAGGTACAGCACCACGTACACTCCGATCGCATAGGCGATGGCATGCTGGCCGAACACCGCGCCATCCTGGAAATCAGCCAGCAGGCCGAAAAAGAACGCCGCGCCGAAACCGATGCGCTCAGGCTGGTGCAAGGCCCAGAAGAGCACGGCGACCAGCACGAAATCCGGCCGCACGATCAGCGCCCAGCCGGACCACGGCAGCTGCTCCAGCAGGACCGCCAGAACCAGGCTACCGAGAATGCGCCGCCAGCTGCCGCCGGACTGGGTCGACACGTTCATCGTGCCGTCACCTGTGGTTCGGCAATCAATACCAGCACGCCACGGGAACGATCCAGGCCTGCCAGCGGCAGACAGTCCACCCGCAGGTAGGGGCTGGACTGCGAGCGGGACACCCGATTGATGGTCGCCACGGGGATACCCGCCGGATATACCCGGTCGATGCCCGAAGTCAGCAGACGATCACCCGGTCGGAGGTCGGTCTGCGACGGCATGTAACGCAACTCCATCTGGCCGTGCCCGCTCCCGGCAGCCAGCCCGCGCTGGCCGGTGCGCTCGACGAATACCGGCGTCAGCTGCTCGGTGCTGCTGACCAGCGTGACTTCGCTCGATCCGGGATATACCCGCGTCAGCTGCCCCACCAGACCGTCCGCATCGACCACCGGCAAACCGGTGCGTAGCCCGGCCCCACTTCCCTGGTCCAGCGTGAGGCGCTGGGCAAACCAGTCATGCCCTTGGTACAGGAGCGCCGCATGCACCACTTTCTGGCCCGGACGGGCCTGTAACTGCAGCAGGGCGCGCAATTCGGCGTTTTCCCGGGCCAGTTCGGCCGCGCGATTCACCCCGAGCTGCATCTGCGCCCGTTCAACCAGCAGGGCGTCGCGTTCTTTTTGCAGGAGGCGGTGGCGGGTGAAAAAACCTGTCAGTTCGGCGGCAACGCTGGTGGGAACCCGCATGACTTCACGCACCGGTTGCAGCAGCAGCGAAAACCCGCTGCGCAGGCCGTCAAGCGCGTGATACCGGACGTCGACCACCACGCAGGACAAGCCGATCAGGAGCCAGATCATCAGGCGTGCCGTCGGCCCCAGCCGGCGGGCGAACATGAGCTGGCCCGGCATGGCCATCAGCGGTTCCGGTCAGCTGCGACAGCGTTCACTCGTTGGTGAACACCGACGCCAATTTGTCCATCTCTTCGAGCGCACGGCCCGACCCGCGCACCACGCAGGTCAGCGGATCGTCGGCAACGATCACCGGCAGGCCGGTCTCTTCCATCAGCAGCCGGTCGAGATCGCGCAGCAGCGCGCCGCCGCCGGTCAGCACCATGCCCTTTTCGGCGATGTCGGCGCCCAGTTCCGGCGGCGTCTGCTCCAACGCCTGCTTGACCGCGCTGACGATGGCATTGAGCGGCTCGGTCAGCGCCTCGAGGATTTCATTGGACGACACGTTGAAGCTGCGCGGCACGCCTTCGGCGAGGCTGCGGCCCTTGACTTCCATCTCCAACACTTCGGCACCAGGGAAGGCCGAGCCCATTTTTTTCTTGATCTGCTCGGCGGTGGCTTCGCCGATCAGCATGCCGTAGTTGCGGCGGATATAGTTGATGATGGCCTCATCCATGCGGTCGCCGCCGACGCGGACCGAGTTGGCGTAGACCACGCCGCCCAAGGAAATGACGCCGACCTCGGTGGTGCCGCCGCCGATGTCGACCACCATCGAGCCGGTCGCCTCGGCCACCGGTAGGCCGGCGCCGATCGCCGCGGCCATCGGTTCCTCGATCAGATAGACCTGGCGGGCGCCGGCACCGATCGCCGACTCGCGGATCGCACGGCGTTCCACCTGGGTCGAACCGCACGGTACGCAGATGATGATGCGCGGGCTGGGGCGCAGCATGCGGGTGTCGTGCACCTTCTTGATGAAATACTTGAGCATCTGCTCGGTGACGGTGAAGTCGGCGATCACGCCGTCCTTCATCGGCCGGATCGCCTGCAGGTTGCCCGGCGTGCGGCCCAGCATCAGCTTGGCTTCGGCACCCACCGCCTGCACGGTGCGCTTGCCGCCTGCTGCCGCATCGGTGCGGATCGACACCACCGAGGGCTCGTCCAGCACGATGCCCCGGTCGCGCACGTAAATCAGCGTGTTGGCGGTGCCGAGATCGATCGCGAGGTCGGTCGAGAAATAGCTGGTCAGAAACTTGAACATGGTGGCGGCAGCACCCGCGCCAGCGGGCGAAAGGGCAGAAAAAACAAGGGGGCTATGATACCCTAACGCGCTTCGTTCCCGTAAGTCATTCAGGTGCTTCCATGTCCCTCAGTCCGGACGACGTCAAGCGCATCGCTCGCCTTGCGCGCATAGAAACCAGCGATGCCGAGGCGCAAGCCACACAGGCCCAACTCAACACCATTTTCGATCTCATCGCCACCATGCAGGCGGTGGACACCCGCGGGATTGCCCCGATGGCCCATGCGCAGGAGGTCTTCCAGCGCCTGCGCGACGACGCCGTGACCGAGACCGATCGTCATGCCGCCTTCCAGGCCATCGCGCCAGCGGTCGAGAACGGCCTGTATCTCGTGCCCAAAGTCATCGAATAAGCCATGTCCGACACGTCTCTTTCCACGCTTGCCGCGCAGCTCGCTGCGAAGCAGGTCTCCAGCCGCGAGCTGGCGCAGACCTATCTCGACCGCATCGCCGCGCTGAATCCGTCGATCAATGCATTCATCACGGTCGATCCCGAGAAGACCCTGCTTGAGGCCGCCGCCGCCGACGCCCTGATCGCCGCCGGCCAGGCCGGTCCGCTGACCGGCGTGCCGATCGCGCACAAGGACATCTTCTGCACCGACGGCTGGCTCACCACCTGCGGCTCGAAGATGCTGCACAACTTCGTCGCCCCCTACGATGCCCACGTGATCCAGCGCTTCAAGGCCGCCGGCATGCCGAGTCTCGGCAAGACCAACATGGACGAGTTCGCCATGGGATCGTCGAACGAGACGAGCTACTACGGCGCGGTGAAGAATCCGTGGGACACCGCCCGCGTGCCGGGCGGCTCGTCGGGCGGCGCCGCCGCCTGCGTGGCCGCGCGCATGGCGCCGGCCGCCACCGGCACCGACACCGGCGGTTCGATCCGCCAGCCGGCGGCGTTCACCGGCATCACAGGCCTCAAGCCCACCTACGGCCTGGTGTCGCGCTACGGCATGATCGCGTTCGCCTCCAGTCTCGACCAGGCCGGGCCGATGGCGCCCTCGGCCGAGGACTGCGCGCTGCTCTTGAACGTGATGACCGGCTTCGATCCCAACGATTCGACCAGCCTCGAGCGCGACAAGGAAGACTACACGCGCGACCTCGGCAAGCCGCTGACCGGCCTGCGCGTCGGCCTGCCACGGGAATTCTTCGCCGAAGGCCTGAACAACGAAGTCGCGGCGGCGGTTGACGCTGCCGTCGAGGAACTGAAGAAGCTCGGCGCCACGACGGTCGAGATCTCGCTGGCCAACTCGAAGCTGGCGATCCCCGTGTACTACGTGCTCGCGCCTGCCGAGGCGTCGAGCAACCTGTCGCGCTTCGACGGCGTACGCTACGGTTACCGCGCGCCGGACTACGCAAGCCTCGACGACATGTATTGCAAGACCCGCGCGCAAGGTTTCGGCGCCGAGGTCAAGCGGCGCATCCTGATCGGCGCCTATGTGCTCTCGCACGGCTATTACGACGCCTATTACCTGCAGGCGCAGAAGATCCGCCGCCTGATCGCCGACGACTTCAACGAAGCGTTCAAGGTCTGCGACGTCATCCTCGGCCCCACGGCACCCGGCACCGCGTTCAAGCTCGGCGAAAAGTCGGACGACCCGGTGGAGATGTATCTGAACGACCTCTACACCATTCCCGCCAACCTTGCCGGGCTGCCCGGCATGTCGCTACCGTGCGGATTCGATTCTCAGGGCCTGCCGATCGGACTACAGCTCGTCGGCAACTATTTCAGCGAGGCGAAGATGCTCAACGTCGCCCATCAGTACCAGCGCGCCACCGACTGGCACACTCGCCAACCGGAGGCTCTGCAATGAAGTGGGAGACCGTCATCGGACTGGAAGTCCACACCCAGCTCGCCACAAAATCCAAAATCTTCTCGGGCAGCAGCACCGCCTTCGGCGCCGCGCCCAATACGCAGGCGAACGCCGTCGACATCGCGCTGCCCGGCGTGCTGCCGGTCCTGAACAAGGGCGCAGTGGAATGCGCGATCAAGTTCGGGCTCGCGATCGGCGCCACGCTCAACCGCGTCAACGTGTTCGACCGCAAGAACTACTTTTATCCCGACCTGCCCAAGGGTTACCAGATCAGCCAGCTGGCGAAACCCATTGTCGAGGGGGGCGCGCTGAAGATCGTCGTGGACGGCGTGGAAAAAACCGTCAACCTCACCCGCGCCCACATGGAGGAGGACGCCGGTAAGTCGCTGCACGAGGACTTCCACGGCATGACCGGCATCGATCTCAACCGCGCTGGCACGCCCTTGCTGGAGATCGTCTCCGAGCCGGAGATGCGCTCCTCGGCCGAGGCAGTCGCCTACGCGCGCGCGCTGCACACGCTGGTGACCTGGATCGGCATCTGCGACGGCAACATGCAGGAAGGCAGCTTCCGCGTCGACGCCAACGTCTCGGTGCGCCCGGTCGGGCAGACCGAATTCGGCACCCGCCGCGAGATCAAGAACCTCAACTCTTTCCGCTTCCTGCAGCAGGCGATCGACTACGAAGTCCGCTGGCAGATCGAGACGCTGGAGGACGGCGGCCGCATCGAGCAAGCCACCGTGCTGTTCGACCCCGATACCGGCGAAACGCGCATGATGCGCAGCAAGGAAGACGCGCACGACTATCGCTACTTCCCCGACCCCGATTTGTTGCCGGTGAAACTCGACGAGCCGTGGATCGAGTCCGTGCGTGCCGCGCTGCCCGAGCTGCCTGCCGCGATGCAGGTGCGCTTCCAGAACGACTACGGCGTGTCGGCCTACGACGCGACCGTGCTCACCGGCTCGCGTGCGCTCGCCGACTATTTCGAGGCTACCGCACGAGCCTGCGGCCAGGGCAAGCTCGCCGCCAACTGGGTGATGGGCGAACTCTCGGCTGCGCTCAACAAGGCCGAGCTCGACATCGCACAAAGCCCGGTCTCCGCCACCCAACTCGGTACGCTGATCGCCCGCATCCAGGACGGCACACTCTCGGGCAAACTTGCCAAGCAGGTATTCGAAGGTCTGTGGGAAGGCGCCGGCGAAGTCGATGCCATCATCGAGGCGCGCGGTCTCAAGCAGATGTCCGACTCCGGCGAACTGGAAAAGATCATCGACGAAGTGCTCGCCGCCAACCCGAAGTCGGTCGAGGAATTCCGTGCCGGCAAGGAAAAGGCGTTCAACGCGCTGGTCGGCCAGGTAATGAAGGCCAGCCGGGGCAAGGCCAACCCGACGCAGGTCAACGAGCTGCTGAAGGGCAAGCTGCAGTAAAAACAAAGGGGCGCCGCTTGGGCGCCCCTTTTCACGACAACGCGGCCGGCTACTTGCCTGTCAGCTCGCGGAAGCGCAGCTTGTCCGCCTCGTATTTCTCGCGCACCTGCACCATGGCGTTCTGATTTTTCTGGATGGTGCGTTTCAGCTCCTCGCTTTCGCGAACGGCTTGGTCCAGCTGTTCCTGCAGCCCGGGGCCGACCTTGCGGCCTGCCTTTTGTACGTTGGCGATGCGGGTGCGCAGATCGGCCAGATTGGCATCGACCGCACCAGCCCGGATTTCGGCGCCCCGGATCATCAGCTTGTAGTTCTCCAATGCCCGGTCGCGCGCCAGGTCGATTTCCGCTTCGGTGGTATAGGTCTGGGTCAGTGCACGGTCGAGCTGCGCCTGCTTCTGCTGCTCGTCCTGGATGCGTTTCTGCTCGGCCTCGCGCTCGGCCTGGGCACGGCGCTCGGCTTCGGACTGCGTGCGCTTGATGATGTTGCCCTGCTTGCTCATCTCGGCCGCGCCGCTTTGCTGGTAGGTTGGCGGTAGCGTGTCGCCGTAATGCACGCGACCATTGCCATCCACCCAGCGGTACATGCCCGCCACGGCCGGGCTCGCTGCCAGCAGCGAAACGGTCGCAACCGCTGCCAGCAGGCTATACGCCATACGTTGAACGGTACGCGGCCACGGCTTGCAATTCAGCTTGTCGGTTTGCATCACGCTCCAGAAACTCCACCAAATTGTCCAGCGTGACCACCGCCACCACTGGAATGCCATATTGTTCCCGCACTTCCTCCACGGCGGACGTCTCGCCCGTTCCGCGTTCCATGCGGTCCAGCGCGATCACCACCCCGGCCGGTTCCGCACCCGCGTGCCGGATCAGATCCACCGACTCGCGTACCGAGGTGCCCGCCGAGATCACGTCGTCGACGATCAGCACCCGGCCCTGCAGCTTCGCGCCGACCACCGACCCGCCTTCGCCGTGATCCTTCGCCTCCTTGCGATTGAAGGCGAACGGCACGTTCCTGCCCATGCCTGCCAGCGCGATCGCGATGCTCGCCGCCAGCGGAATGCCCTTGTAGGCCGGACCGAACAACACGTCGAACGCGATCCCCGAGTCGACGATGGCTTTCGCGTAAAATTCGCCCAGCCGCTTCAGCTTGTCGCCGTCGTTGAACAGACCCGCATTAAAAAAGTAGGGGCTCATGCGCCCCGCCTTGGTTTTGAACTCGCCGAAACACAACACGTTCGAAGCGATGGCGAATTCCACAAACTCGGCTTTGTAATCGGACATTTTCCTTAACTTCTTGAATCGATCTTGATGCGAATTATATCGGCCAACCTCAACGGTATCCGCTCCGCCGCCACCAAGGGCTTTTTCGACTGGCTACCCACGCAACATGCCGACGTCGTCTGCGTGCAGGAACTCAAGGCGCAGGCCGCCGACCTCAGGCCGGAATTCGTGGCCTGCGACGGCCTCAGCGGCGCCTTCCACTACGCCGAAAAGAAAGGCTACAGCGGCGTCGGGGTATACACGCGCCATGCGCCCCAGCGCATCATCGAGGGCCTCGGCATCCCGGAATTCGATGCCGAAGGCCGCTACATCGAGGCCGACTACGGCCATCTCGCCGTCATCTCGCTCTACCAGCCCTCCGGCTCCAGCAGCGACGAACGCCAGCAGGCCAAGTTCCGTTTTCTCGACGTCTTCTTCCCGCGCCTCCAGGCGCTGATCCAATCCGGCCGCGAAATCGTCATCTGCGGCGACTGGAACATCGCGCACAAGGAAATCGACCTGAAGAACTGGAAATCCAACCAGAAGAACTCCGGCTTCCTGCCCGAGGAGCGTGCCTGGATGACGCGCCTGTTCGACGAGCTCGGCTGGGTCGACGTCTACCGCAGCCTCTACCCCGAGCATACCGGCGAGGCCTACACCTGGTGGAGCAACCGTGGCCAGGCCTGGGCCAAGAACGTCGGCTGGCGCATCGACTATCAGATCGCCACCCCCGGCATCGCCGCCAAAGCGAAATCCGCCAGCGTCTACAAGGACCAACGCTTCTCCGACCACGCGCCGCTGATCGTCGATTACGATTACGCTCCATGACCTTACGCGACCATCCTTGGCTTGCCGCCCTCAAGGTCTACACCCATCCGCGCGTCGTCGGCATGCTGTTCCTCGGCTTTTCCGCCGGGCTGCCGCTGCTGCTGGTACTGGGCACGCTGTCGTTCTGGCTGTCCGAGGCGGGCATCGCGCGCGCGACGATTGGGCATCTGAGCTGGGTGGGGCTGGCGTACGGCTTCAAGTTCCTGTGGTCGCCGCTGGTGGACCGGCTGCCACTGCCGTTGCTGACGCGCATGCTGGGCCGGCGGCGGGCCTGGCTGCTGCTGTCGCAGATCTGCATCGCGCTGGCGCTGCTGGGCATGGCGAACACCGACCCGGTGCTGAACCTGACGCATACGGTGTTCTTCGCGCTGGCAGTGGCCTTCGCCTCGGCGACACAGGATATCGCGCTCGACGCCTACCGTATCGAGGCGGTGGAAACCGAGAAGCAGGGGGCGATGGCGGCGACCTACCAGGCAGGCTATCGCATCGCGATGATCACGGCCGGTGCCGGCGCGCTGTGGATCGCGGCGAGCGTCGACACGACCACGGCCGCCTACGACTTCCACCCCTGGCAGGTGGCGTACACGGTCATGGCGGCCCTGATGGCGGTTGGCATCCTCACCACGCTGACCATCCACGAACCCGAGAAGAAAATCCCATGCACCACAAGCGAACGCGAGTTGCATGCGCGCGCGAAGTTCGCCTCGCTTGGGTTGTCGGACGGGCTGCTCAACGCCACCGCGTGGTTCTACGACGCAGTGCTGTCGCCCTTCATCGATTTCATCCAGCGTTACAAATGGCAGGCGCTGTTGATGCTGGCACTGATCGCGCTGTATCGGATTTCCGACGTGGTGATGGGGGTGATGAGCAACCCCTTCTATCAGGAAATGGGGTTCACCAAGGACGAAGTCGCCACCGTGTCCAAGGTGTTCGGCGTGATCATGACCATTGCCGGCGCCGGGCTCGGCGGGCTTCTGACGATGCGTCTCGGCGTGATGCGCACGCTGTTTCTCGGTGCGTTGCTGTCGGCAGCGACCAACTTGCTGTTCGTCTGGCTGGCCGGCCGCGGGCATGATGTGGGCGCGCTGGTGTTCACGGTGTCGGCCGACAACCTCTCCGCCGGCATCGCATCCAGCGCCTTCGTCGCCTATCTGTCCGGCCTGGTGAACCAGGCGTATTCGGCCACGCAGTACGCGCTGTTCACCTCGGTGATGCTGCTCCTGCCCAAGTTCATCGCTGGCTTTTCCGGGGAATTCGTCGACGCCTATGGCTGGGCGGCGTTCTTCACCGGCACCGCGCTGATCGGGGTGCCGGTGCTGCTGCTGGTATGGCTGGTCGCCCGTGAACAGGAAGCAGCAAGCAGGAAGCAGGAAAAGCCATGATCGAGTTCTCCCTCCTGACCGCCCTGCTCGCCGGTCTGCTCGGCGGGGTGCACTGCGTCGGCATGTGCGGCGGCATCGTCGCGGCATTCTCCTTCCGCGCCGATGGCAGCACGCCGCCGTTCCGACTGCACCTGGCCTACAACCTGGGGCGGGTGTCGTCGTATGTGCTGTTCGGCGCACTGGCCGGGGCATTGGGCGCTTCGCTCAAGCTGGCGGAATTCATGCCGGTGCAGACCGTGCTGTATGTACTGGCGCAGGTCGTGATGATCCTGCTCGGCCTGTACCTGGCCGGACTCAATCGGTGGGTACTGGTGTTCGAGCGGGCCGGCGGCAGCATGTGGCGCGGCATCAAACCGCTGTTCCAGAAATTGCTGCCGGTCAAATCAGCGCCCCAGGCAATGCTGGCCGGCATGGCCTGGGGCTGGCTGCCGTGCGGGCTGGTGTACTCGGTGCTGGTGTCGGCATTGGCGGCTGGTAGCGCCACCTCGGGCGCGGCGCTGATGCTGGCATTCGGTCTCGGGACGCTGCCCAACCTGCTGGGCATGGGGCTGTTCGCCCGACAGATACAGCCTTTCATGCAGCAGCTGTGGGTGCGGCGTGCAGCCGGCCTGACGGTGGCGGGATTCGGCGTGTGGGGACTGATGACGCTGGGATATGCCGCGTTGTCCCACGCCTGAACCACGCTTCCGCGTGGGTTTACTTGAAGAACTTCTGGTCGAAGGTCATTTCCTGCTTGAGCTCTCCCGGCACTTCCACGGTTGCCGTGAAGGTCAGCGTATCCGGCGGCGCGACGCGGAATTCGCCCAGGTAATAGATCGCGGTGCCTTCCTTGATTTCGCGCATGCTCACGTCGGCCAGCTGCCGGGTGAGATTGGTGGCGTAGACGGTCAGCTTGGCCGGTACCGGGCTGAGCACGCCGACCTTGTTCTTCTTCAGCACCGACATCGTCAGCAGGCCGCGCGTCTTGCTGCGCTCGATCTTGTAAGTGCGTGCGACTTCAGGCTGTAGCTCGTCGGTGGTCAAGGCGTTGTAATGGATTTCGAATTGGCCGAATTTCTGCATGATCTCGGCGTGGGCAACGGCAGCGACGGAACACAGGCACAGGGCGGCAAGCAGGCGCTTCATGGTGTCTCTCCTTTTGTTGTGGGGTCTGCTCTTAGCATTCTAGGCGCTTATTTGAAGGTGGCGAGCCAGACGCCCAGATCGTCGAGCACGCGGCTGACTGCCAGACTGGACGCCTGGGCGGCGCCGGCGGCATCGTAGGTCGTCAACGGCACCTTCTGTTCAAACGTATGGCGGCCCAACAATCTGCGCTGCTTCAGGTCCACCAGTTCGGCACGCAGTTCCAGCCGCACGTGCCCCGGCTCGCTGGTGGCGTCGTGATAGAACTCGATCAGCCGGGTATCCAGCATCAGGTCGCCGCGTACGACCCCGCCGGCGGGCGCGACCCGGTAGCGGCCAAGCCGGTCGAGCCTGGCGCGCAGCAGCTCGGCGAAGCGCCTGCCAGGCCGCTCGGTCCAGCGGGCAAACTGGTACTGGCCGCGTGTGCCGGCACTGCGGCTGAAGACGAGCTGATCGCTATCGTAAAAACCGCCGGTGGTGGTATCAAGTACCAGCAGCGTAGGTGCAGACGATTTCTCACGGGCTTCAGCCCGTAGAGAATCGGGAGCCTTTAGGGCGTCGGCAGTCAGCGGAGTCGGTGAGGCGGCGGGGGCGGCATCGTTCAGCACGTAATACACCACACCGGGCGCGTTGGCATTCTGGCCGAAATTGACGCAGCCGCTCAGTGCGAGAACGAAGGCCATCAGGGAAAGACGGGTTTTCATGGAAGTTTCTCTCCGGGACCGAGTTGCTTCTTGTCGGGGCCGAACAGGATGGTACGCGGATTCGACAGGCGCTGCCCGGCCGTGGTGAGCACATCGGCGCTGGTGCGCACATCGCGGCTGACGCTGTTCAATTCCAGCGTGCCGGATTCGCTGAGCTGCTGAACCTGCTGGGAAATCAGGTTGGCATCGCGCTGCAGTTTCACCATCGCGACGGTGGCTTCCTTCAGCGCAACGTTGGCGTTCTGGCCCACGCTGGCGATGCTGCCTTCGGCGCGGGTGGCGGCCTGGCCGATACTGGCGCCGGCCAGGCGGAACTCATCGGAAGCGTCACGGATGCTCCGCACGGCCGCGGTGAGATCTTGCTTGTTGGCCGCCAGGTGGCGCGACAGTTCATCGAGGTTGGCCAGCGTCTGGCTGATGGCATGCTGGTTCTCGTCCGACAACAGCGTATTCATTTTTTCCAGCACCTGCGCGCCGTTCACCGCCAGCCGCGAAAGGGCGGTCGCGACCTTGTCGATATCGGAACTGCCCTCGGCGATGACCGGGTAGCGCTCGCCATCGGGCGCCTTGCTGAGCAGCGGGCCTTCGGTCGGGCCGTTGGTGATTTCGACGGCTGCAATGCCAGTCACCAGGTTGCGCTTGATGAAGGCCGTGGCGCCGCTGTGAACCGGTACCCCCTCGTCGATGCGCGCGGTGACCGCGACCGCTTCTTCCTGCTTGTTGGAGAAGCGGTAACCGTCGACCACGCCCACCTTGATACCGCGCATTTTCACCGGGCTGCCGACCGCCAGGCCGTCGAGCGACTGCTCCTTGAAATAAATCGTGTACGTCTGATAGGCGATGGTATCTGCCGCGCCCGTCAGCCACACGATGGCCAGGGTCAGCAGCGCAACCACGGCCAGCACTACCGCGCCGACCAGTGTGTAGCGACCTTCAGTTTCCATGCTCGGTTTCTCCCTCCGTGGCCCGCGCTGCAAAGTAGTCGTTGAGCCACGGGTCGTCGATGTGCTTCAGTTCGGCCACCGTGCCACTGCCGAGTACGCGGCCGTTCGACAGCACGATGACGCGGTCGATAATCGAAAACAGTGTATCCAAGTCATGGGTGACGAGGAATATGGTGAGGCCCAGGCTGTCGGCCAGCAGCCGGATCAGCGCGTCGAACGCGCGGGCGGAAATCGGGTCGAGGCCGGAAGTCGGCTCGTCGAGGAACAGCAATTCCGGGTCGAGCGCCAGCGCGCGCGCGAGCGCCACCCGCTTGCGCATGCCGCCCGAGAGCTCGCTCGGCCGCTTGTCAGCGGCATCCGGCGGCAGGCCGGCCAGCGCGAGTTTCAGCCGGGCCAGTCGGCGGCAGATGGCATGCGGCAGGTCGGTATGCTCGAACAGCGGCGTGGCGACGTTATCCTCTACCGTGAGCGAGGAAAACAAGGCGCCATCCTGGAACAGCACGCCAAAGCGCCGCCGCAGCACATTCATTTGCTCGGTCGTACTGTCCAGAACCGATTGCCCGAATACTTCGATATGCCCCGCTTGCGGCCTCAACAAGCCGATGATCTCGCGCAGCAGGACCGATTTTCCGGTGCCGCTTCCACCGATCAGCGCGACGACCTCGCCACGCGCGACGGACAGACTGAGGCCGCGATGAATGTTGTGTCCGCCCAGCGTGGTCGACACGTCGCGAACCTCGATCACGGACTCGGCCATCAGATATCCAGCCGCACGAACGTCACGGCAAAAATGGCGTTGAGAATGATGATGGCGATCAGGCTCTGCACCACGGTGGACGTCGTATTGGCGCCGACGCTGCGCGCGTCGCGGGTAACCGACAGGCCCATGCGGCAGGCGATCAGCGCGATGAACATGGCGAACACCGGCGCCTTGCCGAGTCCCACCACCAGGGTTTTCAGCAGAATCACATCGGCCATCCGGTCCATGAACATGGAATACGAAATATCCAGTTGCTGCTGTGCCACCAGCATGCCGCCGGCAATCCCGGCGATATCGCCGATGAATACCAGCAGCGGCATGGCGATCAGCAGCGCCAGCATGCGCGGAATCACCAGGACAGCCAGCGGCGACAGGCCGAGCGTGGTGATGGCATCGATCTCCTCGGTGACTTTCATGGTGCCGAGCTGCGCGGTGATGGCGGCACCCGTGCGCCCGGCCACGAGAACGGCGACGATGACCGGCGAGATCTCGCGCAGGATTGCCAGCAACAGGCCGTCGACCACAAAGATGTTGGCACCGTACTGTTGCGCCTGGTCCCCCAGCAGGTAGGCGAATACCACGCCCAGCAGGAACAGCATGGCGGACACGATGGGAATCGCACCGACGAACACCGCGCGCACCTGGGCCGCGAATTCGCGCCACCGCCAGCCGCCGGGCTTGCCCAGCAATGCCCACAGTTCGATGGACAGCCGGCCGACGAAATCGAGCAGGCCGAGCGCATGCTCCCCCATCACCTGTGCGCCGCGGCCGGTCATCGCCAGCACGTTTTCGCGCCGGTGCTCGGGCTGCGCGGCCGAGGCCGCGCTGTGGCGGTTGACCAATTCCAGTATCGCCAGGTGCTGCGGCTGGAAAGCCTGCAACTCGGGCATCGGGTCGTTCGCCCGCGGACGGGCAGCGGACAGCAGCAACCACGCGCCATTGGTATCGAGCTGGGTGATACCGGCGCCATCTATGGCACGTACGGTCTTGCCGCCAAGTGCCGGCAAGACCGATGCGGCTCCGGCATGCCAGGCACCGCTGACGACCAGCGTACCCTGGGCCTCGTCGAAGTCCGCGCGTGCTTCCGTCACGCCAGCCCTAAAGGATTGTCGGGATCGATGCCCGGCATGAAAGGCAGGCCGCGCTCGCGGTGGGTGACCTGGTAGACGCAGCCGATCCAGTTGCCGACCACGCCTTCGGCCGTGTCGTGCCAGGTATTGTCGAGCAGCGGCAGCACCTGCGCCTCGGGGAAGGTCAGTATCTCGCCCGCCCGGGTACGGCTGCCGTACTCGGCCAGCAGCGCCTGCGCCTGGCGGCTGAAATAGCGCTCGGGGAACGGAGGGAACGCAGGCAGCTTGCCCGCCGCCGCAAGCATCAGGTCGCGTTTGTATTCCTTCAGCAGCGAGACGGTGTCGTATTCGGGATGTCCCTGGAAGAATACGGTACGCAGGCCGTCCCCGCTTACCGCCATGTGGACGCCGGCTTCCTCGCTTTCGACCAGAACCTTGACTCCCGCCACCTCGAACTGCGCACGCGAGATGTCGTTCCAGCGCGAATGCGGCACATCGAAACGCGTATTCACGTCGGCCACCAGCGGGTGGCGGCCATCGGTCACGCGATGCTCGAATACGCCCCAGATCTTCCGCGGCTGCATGATGCGCGCCTGGCCATGGCGGAACTGCATCACCGCATGCGTGGCCAGGCACGAACACAGCGTCGAGGTGACGTTGTCCCAGGCCCAGTCGATCACTTCGATCAGTGGTTGCCAGAACGGCTCGTCGGCAAGGTCGGAATGGGTGACATTGGCGCCGGTGATGATGAGCGCATCCAGTCCTTTCTCACGAATCGCGTCGAAGCTTTCGTAATACTGCGCGATGTGCGACTGCGCCGCCTCGCCGCGCGGTAGCGTCGGCAAGGTGAAGGGATGCATGTAGAACTGCGCGATCGGGTTCGATTCGCCGACCAGCCGGTAGAACTGCCGTTCGGTCGCCTCCAGCGCCGCGTCCGGCATCATGTTCAACAGGCCGACATGAAGCTCGCGGATTTCCTGGTTGGCCGCGCGCTCGGTCGACAGCACCGTGATGCCGTCGCGGCGCAGACGCTCGAAGGTTGGCAGGGTGTTATGCGCGACCAGCGGCATCGTCAGTCCTTCTTGCGCGCAACGGCTGACTCGACCAGTGCGAGGAAATCGCGTTCGTCGCGCACCTGGGCCACCTCCTGCGAGGTCACCGTATAGCCGTGCGGCCTGGCGATCGCCTCGTAGCGGGGAATGCGCGAATGGAACAGGCGCGGAAACACCCAGCGGGCGAAGTCGTCGGGCTCGATCTGCGCCACGAACTCGATGCCCTTTTCCTTCAGATAGGCCGGCAGCTGTTCGGCGAGGAAGGCCGGGCGGAAATACAGGGGCTTGGGATCGGACTGCGCGCGTTTGATCAACGTGTCCTCCTCTTCGCGGGTCGTGGTCTGGATATAGAGGATCAGCGTATGCTCGGCAAGCAGTTCGACCACGCCGGGCTCGTCCAGCTCGCACAGGCTGCCGCCGACGTCGTTGACGAAGTGAGGATAGCCGTAGATCTCCTGGCCCTTGCGGATGAAGCTGGGCACATCGCGCATGGCGGCGATTTCGCCGTCGCGGTAGGCCGCCTGGCGGCGCGAGAACTCGTCGAGCGGGAGCCCGCCCCATTCCGGCCCCCCGAGCTTGCCGACGAAGGTCAGCACCGGGCCAAGGTCGTGGATCTTGATGTTGTTCTTGATGTCGATCCAGTCGTTGCGCAGCAGTTCGCGCAAAAACGGCACGCTCATCGCCTGCTGCTTGATGAGATCCAGAATCGGTTCGTCGAGGTAGCGCGTGCCGATACGGTAATCGCCGGAAAAATGGAACCAGTCGTGGCCGCGCAGCATGCTCGAGATATGCGTCTTGCCGACGCCGGACATGCCGAGCAGGGTAATGCGCTTGGTTGGCCAGGCGCGGAAGGCTTCAGGTGTAAAGTGCATGGGGTCGGTTTTCTTGAGGCTAGCGCGAAGCCTACCGAAAAGCCACCCAATAAAAAAGGGCGTCGGGATGCCGGACGGCATCCCGACGCCCTTATCCCGCCGTGACGACCGTCAGGCCGCGACGCGGAACGCCGCCATTGAACTGCTGAGCTGTCCCGACTGCGCCTTCAACGACTGTGCCGCCGCGCTGAGCTGAACGACCAGCGAGGCGTTTTGCTGCGTCATCGTATCGAGCTGCGAAATGGCCTGGTTCATCTGGCCGATGTCATTGTTCTGCGATTGCCCGGCATCGGCGATGCTGACGATCAGTTCCGCCATGCGCTCCACGCTCTCGAAAATCTCCTGCATCGTGCGCTTGGCGTCGTGTACCAGCTTCGATCCGGCTTCGACCCGTGCGGTCGAGGCGTCGATCAGCGCCTTGATCTCGCGCGCCGCGCTTGAACTGCTTTGGGCCAGCGCGCGCACCTCGGATGCGACCACGGCGAAGCCGCGCCCGCTGTCGCCCGCACGAGCCGCCTCGACCGCCGCATTCAACGCAAGAATATTCGTCTGGAAGGCGATGCTGTCGATCACTCCGACAATCTCTCCGATGCGGGCGGCCCCGTCATGAATCTCGGTCATTTGCACCACCACGTCCTGCATCGTCTGCGAGCCGAGCAAGGCCACCTTGCTCGACTGCGCGACCACATCGCGGGCCTCCTGCGTGCTTTGCGAGTTGCTGCGCACCATCCCGGCGAGCAGCTGCATCGAGCTCGAGGTCTGCTGCAGTGCGCTCGCCTGGCTCTCGGTACGGGAAGACAGATCGGTATTCCCGCTGGCGATCTCCTCGGACGCGCTGTTGACGTTCTCCACGGTCTGGCGCACCTCGAGCACCATGGCGCGCAACTTTTTCCGCATCGAATTGAGCTCGCTCCGCAGCCAGGAAATCTCATCCTTGCCGGGGGAGCTGATCGCGGTCTCGAGGTCACCGCCCGCAACCTGTGCCACGCATTGCACCGTGGATTCCACCGAATCCTTGATGCTTCTGCGAATCGCCCAGCCTGCCAGCAGTGCAAATCCGACGCCCGCCAGGGTAATCAAGCCGATCACCCATTCCGCTTCCGATCCGGGGACGGTTCCCGCCGCACCGCCCATGGCTGCATGCTGCAGTGCAGCAGCCCTGTTTTGCAGCGACCAGATCGCGCTTGCCCCCAACACGCCGACCACCGTGGCCATAACCCAGAATCCGATCATGACCCGGCGCACCAAACTGACCTCACGAATCCATTCCACAGCAGCACCCCTGTTTTTCCATCAAGTTGAGCGGCTGGCAGGCCGTGGATGCTTGCCAGCACTTGACAGCGTTATCGGTGGTGCACGAACCGGCTGAAGCGTACTAAGCAAACACCCTAATCACCCACGTGATACTCCGCGTCGGCCGGATGCTGCGGCGCATCTGCGTATATCGAACCTTCTCACGGACAGCCTCCCTCGACAGTCCACCGTGGTGCATGCACGCCTGCGGCCGCACCAATTCAGGCCATGGACCGCCGTCATCCACCACCACCACGGTGCATGCGCCCTGCGCCTGCCACGCCAATACACGGCGGCGGCACCCATCTCGCATGCCGGATTCCGATGGCACATCTATTGCTTTCTGATGTTCAACGGGAATAGCGGCGCTTGTCGTCTGCATCGCCCGCAGGAGGCCAGGGTGTTCCGATCCCGTCGACAGGCGAGGGCCACGGCGGGACAAAAACCCGGAAGTACGCGTCCCCTGTGCTCCCGGGACCTGCAAACCCGATATTTCCACGGAGTACACCATGCGCCAGAACCGCCTGCCGAAGCGATTGCTCGCCACCGCCACTGACGCCCTGCCGGCGGATGGCCATACTTTCTGGCGCCCGCTGCGACGCTTCCCCGCATTCCATGAATAGGTTCGAAAACCTGCAGCCTATCGAGTCGGACATGACGGACCCTGCGGCGCCGCTCGACGTCACGCGCCTGCTCACCACCATCACCGACAATCTGGTCGGGATGATCTACCGCTGCCGCATCGATGCCATCTGGACGATGGAATACGTCAGCGAAGGCTGCCACAAGCTCACCGGCTATCGCCCCGACGAACTGGTGTTCAACAACCGCGTGTCCTATGACCAGATGACCCTGCCCGAGGATCGCGAGCACGTCAGCCGCACGATCCGCGCCGCCCTTGCGGCCAACGAGGCCTTCGATGTGGAATACCGCATCCGCCGTGCCGACGGAAAGGTGCGCTGGGTCCTGGAGCGCGGTGTCGGGCTGTACGACCAATATGGCCACCTGGCCTGGATCGAGGGATTCATCCAGGACATTTCCGAGCGCATGGCCGCCAACGAGGCGCTGCACGAAGCGGTGCGGCGCTATCGCAGCATTTTCGAGCACGCCACCGAGGGGATCTTCCAAACCACGCCGGAAGGCCGCTACCTCAATGCCAATCCGGCGCTTGCGCACATCTATGGCCACGCCTCGCCGGACGAACTGGTTGCGCATCTGCACGACATCCAGCGTCAGCTCTATGTGCTGCCGGAACGGCGCGCCGAATTCGTGCGGTTGATGCAGGCGCATGGCGTGGTGCGCAATTTCGAATCGCAGGTCTACCGACGCGACGGCCACATCATCTGGATTTCCGAGAATGCGCGCGCGGTGCGCGATGCCGACGGCAGCGTGCAGTTCTTCGAAGGCACCGTGGTCGACATCACCGAGCGCAAGCAGCACGAAGCCGTGCTCGAGCACCAGGCCAGCCACGACAGCCTGACCGGCCTGCCCAACCGCTCGCTGCTGCGCGACCGCATCGAACAAGCCATCGTCAAGGCGCAGCGCGACAATCATCTGGTGGCGGTGGTGTTCGTCGATCTCGATCACTTCAAGCTGATCAACGACAGTCTCGGCCACCATGTCGGCGACCGCCTGCTGCTGGAAGTCGCCGACCGCCTCATCGCCTGCGTCCGCAGCCACGACAGCGTGGCGCGCCAGGGCGGCGACGAGTTCGTCCTGGTCCTCACCGAGCTGCACGAGGAAAATGAAATCCTCGCCATCGTCAGTCGCCTGCTGGAAATCATTTCACAGCCCTGGATGGACGAAGGGCAGGAATACGGGCTCAGCTGCAGCGTCGGCATCAGTTGCTACCCGCAGGACGGCGGCGATCCGGACGCCCTCCTGCGCTGCGCCGATGCCGCCATGTACAAGGCCAAGGAATCCGGCCGCAGCACCTATCACTTCTATACGCCCGAACTGAACCAGGCGATCAGCGAACGTCTCGAACTGGAAAACAGCCTGCGTCACGCACTGGAGCGCGATGAATTCCGCGTCTACTACCAGCCACGCATCGACGTCGCCAGCGGCCGCATCATCGGCGCAGAAGCCTTGATCCGCTGGGATTGCCCGGGCAAGGGCATCATCCCGCCCGACAGTTTCATCTCGATCGCCGAGGAAACCGGGCTGATCATTCCGATCGGACAATGGATCCTGGAGGAGGCCTGTCGCCAGAACAGCGCCTGGCAGCGCGCCGGGCTGCCGCCCATCAACGTGTCGGTGAACCTGTCGCCCATCCAGTTCCGTCATGCCGGGCTGGTGCAGGCAGTGGCGTCCGCCCTGGCGCAGGCCGGGCTCGACCCGGCCTTCCTGGAGCTGGAACTGACCGAGTCCTTCGTCATGCACGATGCCGAGCGCATCAATGTCGCCATGAAGTCGCTGAAGACGCTGGGCGTCGACATTGCGGTGGACGATTTCGGCACCGGCTATTCCAGCCTCAGCTATCTCAAGCGTTTTCCCGTCGACCGCCTCAAGGTCGACAAGAGTTTCGTGCGCGACATCGACAGCGACCCCGACGATGCCGCCATCGTGCGGGCCATCATCACGCTCGGCCATGCGCTCGGGCTCAAGGTGGTGGCCGAGGGCGTCGAAACCCTTGCGCACCTCGAGTTCCTGCGCCAGCACGGTTGCGACGAACTACAAGGCTACTACTTCAGCCGCCCGATCCCCGCGCTCGACATGGAAGCCCTGCTGTGCGCCGGCGGCACCAGCCAAACCGACATGAACCACCCGGATGACCATGAACCATAACGACCTGTGCCTTGCCGGCGCCTTGCGCGATCTGTCACGACGCTACTTCGCTCCCCAGGCCGACATGGCGGCCGCCCCCGCCCCGGTTCCCAACGCCTATCTCGGCGTGTGGCGCCGCAGCCTGCTGGAAACCGCCGGGCTGTGCGACACGCACAGCCACGTCTTCTGGCTGCAGACGCCGCGCTGGCACGCCGACCTGCGTCTCCCCGCCGGGCGGCCGGATTTCTCCGGCGTCCACAGTCTCGCCGAATGCAGCGATGCCCAACTGGCCTGGCTGGCACGCCAGCAGGGGTTTAGCGGTGTCACCCAGATCGATGGCGAACGCTGCACCTGGCACCGCCAGATGGATTTTCAGCCTGCCAACGGCAGCCGCGACATCGGCCGCATGGTCTTCGACGGCGAACGCCTGATCGAAACCGGCCTCGAGGCCGACTACCTGGAGACCTGGGAACGCCTGCCGCCCAGCCGCGGCGGCACCGCCGCGCTCGAGCTCGTGATGGAAGCGGGCGAACAGCCCGCCCGCCCGGCCTGGCTGCTCGTCGCCGGGGCCTGCTTCATGTATGTGCAAGGCCGTCCCTATTCCCTGCCCGATGCCCCCGACCTGCCGCATCTCATCGCACGGATGCAGCCATCGCATGCGCAATTGCTCGACTGGCTGAATGTCGAAATCAGCTTCGGCTATCGCATGGGACCGAATCCCTGGCGTATCGAGCATTCCACCCTGCCGTTTCGCGAAGAGACCTTCCTCACCCGCCCCGGCGCCATCCGCCGCCTGGGCTACCAGATCGCCGTCGAAGGCAGCCGCGAACGGCGCTGGCGGATACTGGACTGGAGCCTGGGCGCTGCGCTCTGAGTACGCCCGCCAATAGGCGAAGAATTCAGGAAAACGGCACAGCAGCGCAGAGACACGCGGTCCGGCCGCTGCAACGCCGGATTCCGGACCCAGCGGCCCAGGGAGCCCGATCCCACTCCCTGGACGCCCTACGCTGCGGCTTCCATCACGGCTTCCGGCATGCAGGGCATTGCGCCCGCTTCCAGCGAACGATAGATGTAATCGAGATTCAGCACCTGTATCAACAGGCCATCCTGATTACCTTTGATGACCTGTGGCACGAGCGCATCGTCTGCCGCCAGCGCAAAAGGGGTCGGGCTGATCAGTTCATCCGGGAATTCCGGAACCCCGTGTAGTTCATCGACCAGCAACCCGATGCTTTTCTGTCCATGCCGGACGACGACGACCTGGCTGGTGTGCGTGATTTCGGACAGGCGCCCCTGTGCCATATAGCCCAGATCGAACACCCAGATGAATTTCTTCTCTTCGCCTTGGCGTTCGAGCGCCACCATGCCGACGCGCCCGATGAAACCGCTCATCGAGTTCGGGATCAAGTCCGCTCCCGGCAGTGCCTCGAGCACCTGTTCGGCAGGCAGGGCATACAGATCGCCTTCGATGAAGCAGGTCGCGAATTGCCGGCCGCTGCGATCCGGCGAATTCTGCTCGATTACCGTGGCAGCCCGGTTTCCGGATGCCCGGGATTCGCGTACTTCGCCAAAGGATTCGAACACCACGGCAATGACATCCTCCTGATAACCATCGCTGACCTTGAACTCGCGGTATCCGTTCGAGACGGTGCACCCCATGCTGGCATAGCGGTCATCGTGAATCATGATGGTCGAGGTGCTGCAGCCGTTTTCCTGGCGCAGGATGTCCGAACCGACATCGAGGAAGGTGCCGACGGGACGGCTGGGGTCGGTGCTGGCAATAATGCAACCGCATCGATCGATGAAAAACGCCGTGGTGCCGGATTTGCCGTTCAGGCCGCCGTGCAGCATGGCAGAAAACTCCGGGGCCGCATCGAACACGATGCCGATCCCGCCGACGATCGTATGCGGGGTGTCGGGATGGCGGATCGCGGCATGATAAACATAGGTTGGCGATCCGCCATACAGCGGCGAGGCGGCAAACGGGCTGACGTGATAGTCCTGTTCGGTGGCCAGCGACAGCACCGCATCGAGCGTGTCATGCTCGATTGTGGTGCCGACAATGAACCGATCCTCCCCGCCCTGCACCAGGCTGGTTCCCGCAATGATCCGTCCGCTTCTGTCGTATACGAAGATCCGGGTATAGACGGTATACAGGCTGTTGATGTAAGTCAGGATGCCTGTGATGTGCCTGACCATGTCGCCGGTTCGCGCGGGCACGGCCAGTGCGTTGCGCAATGCCGGCGTCAACGCCCACCAGCGGCAATCGTTGGCGCGCTCGTACAAGTTGCGGTCGAGCAGATCGACCAGCAGGTGCGACATGAACTCGGCCCCGCGCAAACTTGAACTCAGCACTGTTTCGTACAGATTGCCGATGGACTGCGAAAACAGCTCATTGCTGCGATTGCCGGTTTCGCTGATCTGCTCCAGCACCGACTTCAGCTGGACCAGATTATCGCCCTTGCCGGCAGCCATGACTTGGCCGTTCCATACGACACGCTGGATGGTTTCGGCCGCCTGCATGATCTTGTAGAGCGGCGGCGAAAAAGTCTGGGCATGCGACAGCAAGCCGTCGACGATCGCGGGATCGAGCGACATCAGTGTGGGATCGCCGCCATCCAGAAACGCGACCTCGACGGGAATCATGACCTGGCCCTGCCAGCCCGACGGCCCCATGTAGCCCTGATAGCCGTCGGCTCCAAAGGTCTGTACCAGATATTTGCGCCCGCCGAACATCATCAGGTTGGCGCTGCCGTCCCGGTTCACCGGGACAATCGATCCGACAGGCACCCACAGCGCATCGGCACTGGCGATGACGCGGTTTTCACCATCGAGCAACAACATGTTCGACCGCTCGTCCGGATCGCGGTGCGATTCGAAAATCCCCTTCATTTCCTGCTCGAAGTCGAAGCAGAGACACAGGATGCCGACTACCTCGCCGGTTTCCGGATGCAGCATGCGCTGCGAATAGATCAAGGCCTTGTCCTTGCCGGGACGCAGATCGGTCGCGCGGAAGGTTTCGACATAACGGCCCGAAGCCAGGGTTTGCCCGATCAGCGGATCGATGCTGCCCTCGACTTCGGAATGCTCGTCGATCTGCATCAGCACATTGCCGTTCCGGTCCAGCAGCATGATTTCGTCGTATACGGTGTACTTGCTGCGATAGGCCAGCAAGCGATGGTGAATGGCCTCGGCATCACCCTGCACGCCCGCGACGAATTCGCAGAGGTCGCGGTCGGTCGCAAGAAAACCGACATCGGCGGTGCGCTCATACAGATTACGCACCACGATATCGATCACGTAATGCGCCTTGGTACCGATTTCCATCAGCACATTTGCACACTTTTCGTGCACCAGGCTCGCCACCAGTTCCTGTTCGAGTTGGTCGAATCCCGCCCGCGTGGCCGCCATGGTCTGCAGGATCGACTTGGTCTCGGCCAGATAATTCATCTTGGCCGAGGACTCGATCATGCGCCACATCAGGTTCAGCTCGCGCAAGGACTGTTCGCTGCGAACCACATCGCGCATGTAAGGCAGGAAGACGTCGTTTTTCTGGGTGTAGGCCATCGGGTAGGTGCACCAGGCATCGAGTTGAGATGCCAATGACCAAGCAAGGAGCAGACCAAAAAATACGGCTGAATTCCTTTATCCACGCCAGATCAAGCGAAACTATGGCCCCCGCAATCACACGGATGATTTATTTATTCTGGCCTGCTTTGTGAATTTCCCATTTTTGGTCATTCGAGCGGCATCCGCACGCAAACATCTGCTGATGATTCGATTAGCCGCCCATCATCTGGCGATAGGCCGCGTCGGCCAGTTTCTGCATGTCCTGATGCGCGATCTGGCCGGACAGGGCATAGCCGAAATCGCGGTCGATCCAGTAGAACACCTCGACGCCGTTTTCGGTGACGTGGCGGAACGCCGTCTCGCGATTGCCCGTCACGGCGCGCCGCACATAGAGCGTGATGCGATGCCTGCCCGCATCCTGGTACATGAACTGTGCCACCGGGCCGGATTCGCCCGCCAGCAGGCGCCCGCCCAGCAGTTCGAAACCGAGCGCGCCGAATTCCGGCGCCTTGATCGGTACGCCGACGCGCTTGGAAAGCCAGCTCACCAGATGCGCGGCGTGGGCCGCATCCACCTCGACCGGGTGCCGCGCCTCGGGACTGAAGACCGCATGCGCGATCGCCGCATCGCGGGCGAAATGCAGCGGTACCGGGAGGGGTTGATCCTCTCTGAGGCCGATGCCGTAGCCGATCAGGCCGCTGGCAGCCAATGCAAGCGCCGCCGCCATCGCCCGCCACGGCGCACGGACCGGCCGGCGGCGCGCCGCACGTACCAGATCGATCGGCAAGGGTTCGTTGAGCACGCCATCGAATGCGGCATGCAGAGCCTGGTTCTGTCCAGCCCATGCCTGTACCCGCGCGGCGTCCTCCGGATGCGCAGCCAGCCAGGCCTCGACGTCCAGGCGCCGGGCCTCGGGCAGCGCGCCATCCACATAGGTATGCAAATCGTCCTCGCGCACAGGATCCGTCATTTCACCACCTTCAACTGTACGGCGGGCGCCCCCGCCAGCATGTGTCGCATCCGCTCGCGCGCACGGGCGAGACGCGACATGATCGTGCCGACCGGCACGCCCAGTACCTGGGCAGCCTCGGCATAGGAAAACTGTTCCAACCCGACCAGCAGGATGACTTCCCGCTGCTCATCGGGCAAGCGCATCAGCGCCGCGTGCATGTCGCGCGCCGCCAGCGCTTCCATCTGTCCGCCGCTCACCGGGATGTCCAGGGCCTCGTCGAGCGCCGTGTCCTGCGGGCGGCGGGTCCGCAACTGATTCACGAACAGATTGTGCATCAGCGTGAACAGCCAGGCGCGCAGGTCGCTGCCGGGCTGCCACAGGTCGAGCCTGGCCAGCGCGCGTTCGAGCGTGTCCTGCACCAGATCGTCGGCACGCACGACATCGCCCGTCAGCGCCCGGGCGTAGCGGCGCAGACGGGGCAGATGCTCGATCAGGTCCGGCTTAGGGTTTAGCCGCATGCCACACGTTCTTCACGCCGTCGCCCGTGGTATCGCCCGGCTTCTGGTCCTTGACCCAGCGATACAGCGGCTTACCCTTGTAGGCCCACTGGCGGCTGCCGTCGTCGCGGGTAATGATGCTGTAGTCGCCGCTCGCCTTGTCGCCGGCCGTGGCCATCAGCGGCGGCCAGTTCGCCGCGCAATCGCCGTTGCACGCGCTCTTGCCGGAGCCGGCGGTATCCTTGTCGAATACATACAGCGTCATGCCGTCGGCGTTGGTCAGTACGCCCGATTGCATGGCCACGGGCGCGGCGTTCGGCGTCGCACAGGCAACGAGCAGGACGAGGCCTGCCAGGGAGGAAGTGAATGCGGTTTTCATGGGAAGTCCTTTTCTCGAAAATGGGGGGATGCAGTCAGCCTGCATGGACGTAAACACCGGGACGCCCCGGTTTATTCCATCGCCACGAAAATTTATCCAGCCCGATCGACGACCACATTATCCTGCGATGCGGCAGAACACGCTCCAACCCGGATTCTCAGCTATACCAAGTGGGCCTACCCAGAAAGGACACCATGCCGGACACACTCAAGACCGCGGTGATTGCCGCGCTGGAAGACCAGGACGTCCGTCGTGCCATGACGGAAAACATGCAACAGGCTGTCCAGGGGACGCTCCAGACCGCCCTGCCCGCAGTAGTGAAAGCCGCTGTGCTTGGCACGCAACAGGCCGCTGACCAGAAAAAAGGCGATCCCTACCGCACCACCCTCTATTTCCTGGCCGGCCTCATCGCCTTCTGCCTGGCGGTCATCACCGGGGTTTTCAACGCCTTTCCCGATCCGCCTGCCGACACCGGCGATGTCGTCTACCACATGCTGGGCGGCGTGCTCGCGTGGATCTCGATCACGGCGCTGGTCGCCACCGTGTGCATGGCCGTCGTCCAGATTCTCAAATACAGGCACCGCAAGGACGCCAACGCTCAGGATCCGGACACGGCCACGCTGGCGCTGCTCATGGGCATTCCGACGCTCTTCGGCGCCATGGCCGTCAGTTATTGCGTCCGCGGGGGCATGGCTGTTCTGCACGGCGGCACGGAACTGGTCGGGCTGCTGGATGCACTCTGCAAGCTCATCCGTTTCTGAGGCGCCGATTTGAGCTGAGCCACGCCGAGCGGCCGCTTATTTCCCCAGGCGGGACCGGGCGGATTCGATCGCCTCGCCGATGGCATCCCATGCCAGTTCGACGCCGGCTTTCATATCCTGCCAGGCGCCCTCGCTCGCAGTGCGCAACGACTCCAGCCTGGCGCGCGCCTCGTCCTGCCGGGTGCGCAGCGTAGTAATCTGCTTCTGATACGCGTCGCGCGCGCCAGCCTCGGCATGCTCCATCCTGGCTGCCAGCGCGTCGATCTCGGCATTGCCCTTGTCCAGCAGGGAATGCATCTTGCGCACATATTCGTCACGGGTACTCATGTCAGTGTCCTTTCGTTTCGGTTGTATTCTGCGCAAGCGCGCGATCGATCTTGTCGTCCATCTCGCCGACCAGCGCGGCAAGGCCATTGGCGGCTTCGTTCATGGATTGCCGCATCGCCTGCTCCATCTTGTCTATATGAGCATCGGCCTGTCCGATCGCGTCGCGCAATTGCGCGAATTCATGCGTGACCTGAGCGCGCAATTCGTTCAGGCGCGAGGCTTCGGCGCTTTCCGCAAGTTTGCGCTGCGCCTGCAATTCCTGATTGTGGCGACGTGACTCCATCAACATGTTCGTGCGCAACATCAGGGCATAGAGGACAAACAGCGCCACCAGAACCAGCGTCACGCCAAGCAGGATCACCCCGAGCGGCCCCTCGACATGGAAGACCACGAACGACAGCAAGGTGGGGGCGGTCAGCACCGACCAGTTGGCCAGGGTGAATCCCGCCAGCAGAAACAAGGCCACCAGGATGACTGCGCCGAGTACGTTCATTGCCATTCCTTCACTTCTTGTAGGGGTACACCCAGTATAGACGCGCGAGGAAACAGGCTGCCTGCGCACGGTTCACGCCGATCATCCGCGAGCGTTCTTATCCGGCAAGCTGTCCGCCGCCTCGGGGCATAATGACTGCTCTCGATATTTCCGGCTCCATCATGACCCTCCCGCGCCTGCCCGTCCTGTCCCTGCTCGAAACCCGCGTCCTCGGCGTGCTCTGCGAAAAGCAACACACCGTACCCGACACATACCCGCTGTCGCTCAACGCCCTAGTGGCCGGCTGCAACCAGAAGACCAGCCGCCATCCCATCATGGAGGCCAGCGAGGCCGAGGTGCAGGCCGCCATCGACGCGCTCAAGGGACCCGCCCTGGTCATCGAGTCCAGCGGCGGCCGCGTGACGCGCTACGCCCACAACATGGAAAAAGTCCTGCGCCTGCCTGCCCAGTCCGTCGCGCTGCTCACCGTGCTGATGCTGCGCGGCCCGCAAACCGCGGGCGAGTTGCGCATCAACAGCGAACGCCTGCATCGCTTTGCCGACATCTCGGCAGTGGAAGCCTTTCTGCAGGAACTGGCCGAACGGCCCGAGGGCGCCCTGGTGACCGAACTGCCGCGCCAGCCCGGCTCGCGCGAAAACCGCTGGGCGCACCTGCTCAGCGGCACCCCGGATATCGAGGCAATTCCGGCAGCGCCTGCCGCTGCATTCGAACCCGGCGACACCGTCAGCATCGGTGAAATCGCCGCGCTCAAGGCACATGTGGCGCGACTGGAAACCGAGATCGACGCCTTGAAGGGATTGGTGGGTAGACTATGCGAGGAACTCGGTGTGCAGCCCTGAAAGGGGCCGCGCGTTGCGCGCCCCACGCACACGACCGGCCTGACTGTCTATATTTCATTCAAACTGAACGAATGGAGATACATGCCGGATTTGGCACGCAACTCGATGGGTGCGGTCATCGCCCTCGCTCTGGCAGGCGGGATCGCATATGCCACGGAAAGGCACACGACTATGGAACTGACTTCAAGCGCATTCGCCCCGAACACCGATATTCCCAGCCTGCACACCTGCGAGGGCAGCGACCTGTCGCCCCCGCTGGCGTGGACCGGCGTACCGGCCGAGACCCGAAGCCTGGCGCTGATCGTCGACGACCCCGATGCACCCGACCCGGCTGCGCCGAAAACGACCTGGGTGCACTGGGTGCTCTACAACCTCCCGCCCAGCACCCCCGGACTCGCCGCCGGCATGACCACGACACGGCTGCCGGCCGGCACGCGCGAAGGTCTCAACGACTGGCAGCGCACAGACTATGGCGGCCCCTGCCCGCCCATCGGCCGCCATCGCTACGTCTTCAAGCTATACGCACTCGACACCCGACTGCCGGTTTTCTGGTCGGCGACCAAGGCCACACTGGAAAAGGCGATGCAGGGCCACATCCTGGCGCAGAGCGAATTGGTGGGGTATTACAAAAAGTCAGGCAGGCGCTCGTAGATCGCTGGAAAGTCGGTTTTTTTGTTCCGGCCGATTGGCCAAGTAGCGGCAATATGCCGAAGTGAATGCTGGCGCCGATCGTCATCGCAAAAATACTCCACGCAAGCCCCGCGCCGGATCCTGGCTCTTGCCGCAGGATCTGATTAGATTAAGGCGTATTCATTTCGACAGCCGATTCCGGCTTCCCCGAAATGCTTAGCGACTGGCTACCCGGTTCGACCGCCATCCTCCATAATCCGGCATCCTGAAAGTCCGGTTTCTTCCATGCGCCGCCTCGCCCTGCTCCTCTTCACTGCCCTGCTCACCGCCTGCGCCGCGCCGCCACCGGTGCAGACAGTACCCGTCACGACGCCGAAACCGCCGCTCAAGATCGCGCTGGTCCTGGGCGGCGGCGCGGCGCGCGGCTTTGCCCACATCGGCGTGATCAAGGCGCTGGAGGCCCAGGGCATCGTTCCCAGCATGGTGGTGGGCACCAGCGCGGGATCGGTGGTGGGCGCACTCTATGCCTCGGGCATGAACGGATTCGAACTGCAGAAGCAGGCCCTGGACATCCAGGAGAACATGGTGACGGACTGGGTCATGCCCAACCGGGGCGTGTTGAAGGGCGAGGCGCTGCAGGACTTCATCAACCAGCAGGTGAAGAACCTGCCCATCCAGCGGCTGCCGAAGCCCCTCGGCGTGGTGGCCACCGACCTGCAAAGCGGCGAGATGGTGCTCTTCCGCCAGGGAAACACGGGCATGGCGGTCCGCGCTTCCAGCGCCGTGCCGGGCCTGTTCCAGCCCGTCGATATCAACGGCCGGGATTACGTGGACGGCGGCCTCACCTCGCCGGTGCCGGCCCAGGCCGCGCGCGCCATGGGCGCGGACTTCGTCATCGCCGTGGACATTTCCAACGTCAACCGCCGCGACAAGCTCGCCGGCACGCTGGACGTGCTGCTGCAGACCTTCGCCATCATGGGCCATACGATCAGCCGCCACGAGCTGGAGGATGCGGACGTCGTCATCCGGCCGAAGACGGCCGCCATGAGCAGCACCGATTTCGCGGATCGCAATCTCGCCATCCTGGAAGGCGAGAAGGCCGCCGCCGCCGTCATGCCCGAACTCAAGGCCAAGCTCGCCCGGGCCCAACAGCGCTGAAGACGGGTTTCCCGCACGCCGGGGAACGAGTTGGACAATAATTGGGGATGGCCCAGGCTTCTCCCCCCTCCACGGCAAGCCCCCGCCCCCTGTCGGCGCTGGCCGGCCTGTGGCCCTTCCTGCGTCCCTACCGGGCCCGGCTTGCGCTGGCCTTCGTGCTGCTGTGCCTGGGTTCCGGAACCATCCTGCTGGTGCCGCTGGCGTTTCGCGATCTCATCGACTTCGGCTTCGGCCAACCGGCGCAACCGAGCGGCGGCCTGCTTGGCGCCTTGAGCCTGAACGGGCATTTTGTCGTCCTGTTCGGTCTGGCGTGCATCTGGGCACTCGCCGTCGCGGCGCGCTACTACACCGTAGCCTGGATCGGCGAGCGGGCGACGGCGGATCTGCGCAGCGCCGTCTACGCGCGCGTACTGGCGCAATCGCCGCAATTCTTCGAGACCCTGCAGACCGGCGAGGTGCTGTCCCGGCTGACCGGCGACACGACGCTGGTGCAGACCGTGGTCGGCAGTTCCATTTCGATGGGCCTGCGCAGCCTGTTCCAGTTCATCGGCGGCATGATCATGCTGGCCGTCACCAGCCTCTATCTGTTTTCGCTCAACCTCGGCCTGATGGCGCTGCTGACGCTGCCCATCCTCGCCATCGGCCGCAAGGTCAAGAAACTCTCGCGGGAATCGCAGGACAAGATCGCCGACGCCTCGGCGCTGGCGGGCGAGATTCTCAACGCCATGCCGACGGTGCAGGCCTATACGCAGGAACAGCAGGAAGCCCGAAGGTTTTCCGAGCGCACCGAAGCCAGCTTCGTCACCGCGATCCGGCGCACGCGCGTGCGCGCCGCGCTCACGGCGCTGATCATCACCGCCGTGATGGGGACGATCATCTTCGTCCTGTGGATCGGCGCCCGTCAGGTGCACGACGGCATCCTGACCGGCGGCCAGCTGGCGTCCTTCGTCCTCTATGCGGCGCTGGTGGCCGGCGGCGTCGGCACCCTGTCGGAAGTGTGGGGCGACGTGATGCGCGCCGCCGGGGCGACGGAACGGCTGCTCGATCTGCTACACGCCGAATCGGCCATCCGCGAGGCCCCCAGCCCGCAAGCGCCGGCTCAGCCGGCCCGGGCGGCGATCCGCTTCGATCACGTCACGTTCCGCTACCCCGCCCGTCCGGACACCGACGCGCTCCACGACATCCGCCTCGACATCGCGCCGGGCGAAAGCGTCGCGCTGGTCGGTCCCTCCGGGGCCGGCAAGACCACGCTGTTCCAGCTGCTGCTGCGCTATTACGAGGTATCCGCAGGGGCGATCCAGCTCAATGGGCAGGACATCCGCCAGCTCAGCCTGCACGATCTGCGCCAGGGCATCGCCATCGTGCCGCAGGACCCGGTGATCTTCTCGGCCAACGCCCTGGAGAACATCCGTTACGGCCGCGCCACCGCCAGCGACGAAGAGGTCCTGCAGGCGGCCCGGGCCGCCCTGGTGGACGAATTCATCGAGCGCCTGCCCGAGGGCTACCAGACCTTCCTCGGCGAACGCGGCACCCGCTTGTCCGGCGGCCAGCGCCAGCGCATCGCGATCGCCCGCGCCATCCTGAAGGGCGCCCCCCTGCTGCTGCTCGACGAGGCCACCAGCGCGCTCGACGCGGAATCGGAAGCCCTGGTGCAGCAAGGCCTCGGTGCCGCCATGCAGGGACGCACCACGCTGGTCATCGCGCACCGGCTGGCCACGGTGCAGAAAGTCGACCGCATCGTGGTGATGGACGGCGGCCGCATCGTGGAAACCGGCACCCCGGAGGATCTGCGCCGGCAGGGCGGGCTCTATGCGCGGCTGGCCGCACTGCAACTCAACCAGTGACCGGCCGCATCCTGGCCGCTGCATTCAGTTATTCCAGAACGGGCCGATACCCCTATTAAGAATGACACCGATGCGAGACCTGCTTGAACGCTTCCCCCGCCCCTGCCGCGAGCCCACGCTCCCGCGAGCCGACTGACGCGCCGGCTGCGGAAGAAACCCTGTCGGCACACGCCAAGCGCGCGCTGCGCACCAAGGTGCGTACCCGGATCACGGCCGTGCTCGACGCCGGCATCGCCTTCCTGCAACGTCTGCGCACGAAAGCCGGCGGGGAGCCGGAGAAGGCCGACGACGCCGATGACAGGCGCGGCGCCCGGCCGGACCGCTCGGAGACGCGACGCGGCGCATCGGCGGCCCCGGCCGAGACGCCCGTCGACATCCCCAAGCCGAAACGCCGTCTACGCGCACTCCTGATTTATGTCAGCGTGCTCCTGGTCGGCGGCGCGGGCGGCGGCGCGCTCGCCTATACCCTGTTCCAGCAACAACTCGACCAGGTGCTCAACGACAGCCTGCGCCAGGAAGCCGCGCGCTCGAAGAAAACCCGGCCCAGCGCCGACATCCAGAAGGCGTTCGACACCGAGCAGACCCAGCGCGCCGACGCCGAGAAGAAACTGGCGGCGTCCCTTGCCGCCTACTCGGCCGCCACCTCCGACGCCCATCGCCAGCTCGAAAGCCTGATCGGCGAGCAGGTCGCGGAGAATCGGCGCCTGCAGGCAGCCCTGGCCGACTCGACCCAGTCCAGCGCGGAAACGCACAAAGCGCTGACGGAAGAACAGGCCAAGCGCACCGCCGCAGAGGAAAAGCTCGCCGAGTCCTCGAAGGCCATGGCCGAAAAACAAAAGCAGCTCGACGCGGCGGAAAAGCAGCTGGCCACGCTCAACGTCGCCGAAACCTCGCCCGGCGCCCGGCGGGACCTGCTGGCCAGCCGCAGCCCCCGCGACGAGTCGAGAAGCCGCCCGCTCAAGACAGGCAACTGCACGCTCGGCACAAACAACGTCAACGCGCTGAAGAACTGCATCGCGGACTTCAACCGGTAAGGAAACGCTGAAAAAGTGGGTTTGCCGGGTGTTCGACAAGCCTGTCCTGAGCTGCGCCGAAGGGCTCGCCACGAACGAAATCAACCACTTGCCGTTCGTCCTGAGCGTGTCGAAGGACATGTTCAGCGTTCCCCAAGTCTTACGGCCGACCGACAAGGGAAGCCCCCCGCGCTCACGCGCCGCCGATGAGTTGCTGCACGTCGTGGGCAATGGCCGCCGCACTGCTGGAGGATTCCGCCATCAGCCGCGCCTTGCCCTTGCCGTCGAAGATGAAAACCGCGCTGCTGTGAGTCGCTTCGTAGTTGCCGTGGGCATCCGGTTTGCCGAGGCTGTAGGTGACGCGGTAGCGCTTGGCCAGCTGGCGCAGTGCCGGGTCGTCGGTGCGAAGCCCGATGAATTCGGGCCCGAATGCCTCGGTGTAGCGTTTGAGCAGTGGCGGCGTGTCGCGTTGCGGATCGACCGTCACGAACAATATCCGCACCTTGTCGGCAGCGGCCCCGAGTTTCGACAGCGCCTGGGAAAGCGTGGCCAGCGTCGTGGGACACACGTCGGGACAATGCGTATAGCCAAAGTACAGCATGACGATCCTGCCGCGGTAGGTCTCCGCGGTGACATGTCGCCCCGTGTCGTCCGTAAGCGAGAACGCCAGCGGCGACACGATGCCGGTAATGTTGTCCAGGTCCCAGGTTTTATCCTGGCTGCATCCGCTCAGCAGGGCCGCAAACGCACAGAACGCCGCAGCCAGGAAAATTCGGGTACGGGCAACAGGATTCCGCAGGCTCATTGCATGTCGGCGCCTCTGACCGCGAACATCACGTCCATCGAGCGCCCTCCGGAAAACGTCAACCGGATCGGCACCGCGTCGCCCTTGGCCAGCGTCCGGGTACGGCCCATCAACATCAGGTGATAGCCGTCCGGCGTGAAATGCAGCGTCTGCCCGGGGCGCACCTGTAGGTCATGTACCGGCACCATCCCCGTTTCACCGCCGCGATGAACCGTGCGGTGCATCATCACGTCGCCGAATACCGTGCTGGATGCGCCCGTGAGCGTGAGCGGCCGCGGCCCCGTGTTGGTCAGGTCGAAGTATCCGGCCAGCGGCAGATCGCCCGGCAGCCAGCGGATGCGCGCATGCTCGACAGACGCGGGACTCCCCGCAGCCTGCGCCAGGCCGGCAAACGCCATGCACAGTGCTGCGGCAAGCCACAGCAACGGTTTTCGCGAAACATCCTTTAGTAACATGTTGCCTCCATTGATCGTGTGCGTGCTTATCCGGCCTGAGGATCCAGCCCATCGGGCAGGCAACCCGACAGGCGGCGGCGTTCGCTCGAACACGGTGTCACTGCACCTCCATGCCCAGCGACGACTGCCTCGCCCGCTCGGAATGGCTATCGTTGCGCCACCGCCGCAATACGACCAGCGCGCCCACCGCACTCATCATGGCGGCCGGGATCCAGGTGATCAAGCCGCCGATGTCCTGATCGGTCATCGGGGCAATCGGCCAGGCACGGCCGCATACGCTGTAGCTGGTGTAAAGAATGGTGCTGCTCAAGGCGATGTAGGCGCCGATGGCGATCTGCGGAAGCATGATGGCCCACAGCATGATGATGCGGGTGCCATAGCCCAATGGCTTGAGGCCGGTGTGTTTCTCAGGCCCCACGATCAGCCACCAGAATAGCAAGCCGTCGATCAGCATGCTCCAGTTCATAACGTCGTAACGCGCAAGACTGAGCATGGCCTTGAAATGAACGGACGGGATGAGCCAGAAGCCGATCAGTCCCGTGAACAGCAGCGGGGCGACGACCGGATGCTGGAGGAGCCGATAGAGCCGCAGCGTCAGCGGATTATTGAACACGGGCGCGAAGAGCCCCCGACGCAGCCAGCGCGGCGTCCCCAGAGCCATGATCTCCAGTGGCGCCGCCAACGCAATGAGAAACGGCCCTGCATGGTGCAGCACCAGATGCTGGAGCCGATGGATCCAGAACATGTGTTGGGACAGATAATCCAGATGCGTCTGCAGAAACGCATAGATGGACGTCAGGCCAACGAAGAAAGCGGCGATACGCCAGAATCCGGGCGACGTCGCCTCGCCGCTCGCATGGCGCAGTCCGCGCACATACAACAGCACGCTGCCTGCACAAAGCAGCAGCACCGTCGGGGAGAACTCCCAAGGGATCAGAAAGAGGGCGATGGATTGCAGCAGCGAGTGCACCGTTTAATCAAGCCGTAGCGCCCCCCATCAGCATCTCGCGCTGCCTGGACACACTGTCCAGCACGGATCAAATCCGGTACGCGCACTGAAATCGGAGATGCGTTTTGTAATTACCGTGGTCGCTTGTTCAAGAGGCCACGCCGTACTTTGCGAGTATCCGTCCCGCGTTCTTGCGGCGTCGCAGAAATCCGAAAGCGTTCAGGTGACTCGTGGAAGGCGGATTTTGTTCCTGATCGGGCTGCTCGACTTGGAGCAAGGGGCTCGATTCAGGGAACGAACTGGGTACCGGCATGCTGGAGCAGACACGGTGAATCGGTCTTGATTGCCACTTCCGGTGGCCTGGGTCAGTTTCTACAGTCTCGAGTCGGTCACGAGCGAAGTTCAGATTGAATGCATGCCTGTCTCATGTTCGGTCAAAGCGGCCTCCCAGGCTGATTATTTCATGTGTCCGGTGTTCGGTGACTACCGGTCAACGTTTAAGGTAAGGGGCTGGCTGGAAGCGGGCAAAGCCCGCTGTAAGCCAGTTCCGCTTGACCGAGGGGTTGGGCATTTTTTCTATTGGAATGGTGCGAGCAGCCATTTTAGAACGGCCCTTCATGGAACTGTTTATAGGCGCAGTCTGCAGTGTCGCGAATATAGCGCCACGCGGTCACAACATTGGTTTTGTCGTTTACAACCAGCGCCCACTCGCAAGTGCTCTGCGAAAACAGGTATTCGGTCTTCTCTCCTTCAATCACCACCTTCTTATAGTGCTGTTTGATATGGGCGGGCTGGTTATCCCAATAAGGGTAATACCGCATTGAGTTCAAGACTTTTGAGATTGGTTTTCCGATTTCGGAGTTTCTTTCTCTGACAAAGACTTGCTTGTCATCGAATAGGAGATTTACCGCGGAACAGCCGCCCAGGATGATTGCCAATGTAGCCAGCGTTAAGGCTGATGAGATTTTTCGGCGATCCATATGCGCCCAACGTCGTAGCTCAGGGACGCGGAGCCGGCTTGCCGGCGAAGCGTCCCACTGAAGCGTAATGTTAGACCTCATAGACTTCAATCGAACCGGGTGAAATAAGGCTTGGAGAGCGATGGGATTTAACATCCGGATTGCTCATACGAACACTGAAGCCTTTTGCAATCCAGTCCAACAGTTCAGCCTCGTTTTTAACCCGGACATAGTCCTTTTCAAACCGAGTCGGACTAACAACGAAATGCTTATCCTCGTGAAGGTGTGGGCTGAGAATTGCACCAACAGAACGCCCGCGTTTCACGGTGTAACGGATTTTCTTCATATTTTTATTTTCAGTTGAAGTATTAATTGGTTTTGTATGGCGCTTGAAATTACATTCGTAGCATAGCGGCCTAATATTGGAAATATCGTCGCTTCCCCCTTGAATTACTGGAACGATGTGATCTTTTGTCCAGACGTTACGGTAGCGGCTGTCAGGGCGGGGGGGAATATCGTGCCAGAGGCGCCCACAGTCCTGGCAGCGTGAGGTAGCAGCAAGCAGCGCTTTCCACGCAGAAGACGTATGTGCTCCACCATTCTTTTCAAGCCTAGCGTTCCGCACTTTCGCACGTTCATTGCGGCAGTCCATGCACCTATCCCACTGGTTAAACCGTGTGCTACCACATTTAGTGCAGGTTTTCATGAGGTCTAACGTTTGAGTTAACCGGCTGGACGCCGCAGGCGACCAGTCCGAGCGACGCGAAGCGGCGCGGTGTTGAACGATTGGTTAGACGGCCGGCGTTTCATTTTTTATGCAAGCGAGAAGATCTACAAGTGACACCTCGGCGGAACTGAACGATTTGACGAATTCGACATATGCGTCGTGTCTCTTCTTTCGAGTGATTTGTCCTGAGTTGCTAATCACCTGAAGCTGGAAATGAACAGAATCTTCGTCTGTTGTTTTTCCCACGACTAAGACGGGGTGAGACCCCGTTTGATGGTGTGCGAACGCGTTGCGCAGCGCCATGACTTTGTGTAAGGCATCTTGATCTAGCCTGAAACTCACATTTTGGGCAACCGCCATAGCGATTTTAACTTTGGAACCGATCGGCATGATGGAGCTATCCAAGACCACGTCCCAGAAGAACATGAAACGATCTTTGTGCGGACTACAATAATTTTCGATTACTTGATTGAGCAAGTTCTCGATGTAGGCCGTTCTGTTGACGATCTCGATTACCTGTTGTTCTTCGATGTCCATATGCCAGGCTGCGTTTATTAGATTGCCGTCTAACGTAGAGCTAACCGGCGCTGCGCGGCTTTATCGCGCAGCGTCCAGCAACCGAAGGGAGTGAGGTTGAGCGCCATGTTAGGTGACAACCAGCTTAAGCAGTCAGCAGTCGGGGCATTGTTTTTCTTCAATGATTTGCCCTTTGGGATATTTACGTGAGAAGAGGATCTCGTATCGCTTGTACTCATACGATTTATCTAGCGCCAAATCGCGAATAAAAACGGCAGGTTGTTTTGGGTTGGATATCTCGCGCACGTTGATCACGGGATATGGGGCCGAGTAGCCGCCGCCTGCATTTGTCAGAACCACTTGGTATTTCCCCGCCGAGGTGTTGCAGGTCGTGACATGTGGAAGTGGCTTATCTGGTACGTTTAAGTCGTCGGGCGTGCGCTTCCAGGTGGAGAGCTTATCGACATCGATTACACCGGGCTCGGCCGCATGCGCCTGGCCTTCTTCGTTATATGCCGAGTAATCGATGATGCGCAGTGATTGTGTTGTGCATACGACCTTCATTGCGTAGTAGTACCAGTCTGCGTTGGCCGGACTACTAATAATGATAAGCCCAGCAAGAGCCAATGCTGTTTTCGCAATCGACCGCATAAGCCGTGCCGTAATCATGTCCTTAGGCACCTAACGTGGAGCTAACCGGCCGCCGGAGCGCGTAGCGCGGAGGGAACCCAAAAGCTACGCTTTTGGGCGGTCGGGTTGAGCGCAAGGTTAGACATGGATTTCACAGGCAGTCACCAAAAGCTATGCAAACGAAGACCAAAGTAAAGAAGAGCAAAGCAATTGCTGAGACTGGCACATATATGATCGAGATAGTGATCTTGCGTGCAGTGGGTGTGTTGAGAGAGGCAATCGCAAATAAGCCAACGGCTATTGCAACCCCTATAGCTATGTAGTCAGATGAGGTTGAGAATGATCGAGTTGGCCATCGAGATAGTAGCAAATAGACAGATACAACCAACAGGGGCCCAATTACTGCCACGCCCCACTTTACTCGGTTCTTATCCATGAATGCCTAACAGTTAATATACGGACATCAACGTCCGTATAACATTATTATTTAGGGGGTCCCTCATAACCACATATCCTACTGATTCTTAATCGTTTTTGTTTTCATGCGTCCGTATAATAACCCCCAATAATACTGACAGCCAACCTGGCTTCCTCGGTCTACCCTACCCTGTGCTTTTTTTCATCACAAAAGGAGTGAAAGTCATGGGGTCAGCCACCCCGTCTGCTTGATCAAGTCTCTGCCGTCTGCTGTCGCCGGTATTTCAGCGAGCGAACCGAACAGGTCTACCGATACTGGATTCAGCAATACATCCTGTTTCACAACAAGCAGCACCCAGCCCAGCTTGGCTCCACGGATGTCGAATCCTGCCTGAACCCTCTGGCGATCAAGCGCCGGATTTCTGCTTCAACCAAAAGTCAGGCATTGAAGCCGTAGTGTTCCTGTATGACAGCGTCCTGTTCAAGCCTTTAGGGGCGTCTGCTTCCTGGTTAGAAGTGGACGCTCTCATGAATTTTCTCGAGGTCCGCTTCGGCCAGGGAACAGCCGGTCCCGGCTAGCGCATGAATTTCCGCTTCGGGCCGTTAGAAGCCATTCCCCCTCGCCCTCAGCCACGCTCGCCATCCGCCGTATTCCGTAATGTCCCGTGCATCGGTCATGCCGATGCCTTCGCAGATGAATCCGTTCACCACCGATCCATCGGCCAGTTCCAGCTTGCCGATGCCGAGCGGCGCGGGGATGCCGTCGACGAAGGAGCCGAACTGGCTGGCGGGCATTTCCCAGACTTCACAGGCGATGGCGGCACCGCCTTCCTGTATCTGGACAAGTCCGGGTCGCTTGCCGTCGGGCAGGGCATAGAAGCGGTATTTGGCGGCGGTCTGCGTGGCGCTCACCAGGCGTGCGTTGCGTCCGGTGAGCTGGAAGTTCAAGGGCAGGCCGCTCAGATGGGCGCCGACGACGGCCACTCGCACCTGGCCGTGCGGCAGCAGCGTCAGCGGTTCGGCAGGCGGCAGCGCGTGATCGGTCGCACCCAGCTTGCCACCGAGCGCCTGCTGCATGCGCGACGCCAGATGCAGCAGCGGACCGTCCTGGTGCGGCGGCGCGATGAGGGTGACGCCGAACGGCAGGCCGTCGTTCTGGAACCCGGCCGGCACGGCGGTGGCGGCGAGATCGAGCAGGTTCATGAAGTTGGTGTAATAGCCGAGATGGGAATTGAGACGGATCGGGTCGGCCTGCATGTCATCGATGCGGTAGATCGTCCCCGCAGTCGGGGTGAGCATGACGTCGATGTCGTTCCATACCGCATCGCATGCCCGCTTGAGTGCACGCAATGTGTGGAGATGGGCGAAGGTGTCGGCGGCACTGATGTCGCGGCCGCCGGCGATGATCTCGCGCACGGGCGGAAAAATCGTGTCCGGTTGCGCGTCGAAGAAGTCGCGAATGGCCAGGTAGCGCTCGGCGACCCAGGGGCCGCCGTAGAGCAGGCGCGCGGTGTCGAGGAAGGGGTCGAGGTCGATCTCGACTGCAGTGCCGCCGAGCGATTTCAGTCTTTCCACGGACTCGGCGAACAACCGTTCCGCGTCGGCGTTGCCGAAGAATTGCAGGTCTTTTTGCCGGGGTAGGCCAAAACGGAAACCTGCTGCACGGCCGAAATCGAAGCCGTGCGGCGCCAGCGGGCGCGCGTATTCGTCGTCGGCATCGAAGCCGGCGGCGACCGCCAGCACGCGTTCGGCATCCTCGGCCGTGAGCGCGAAGATCGACACGACATCGAGCGAGCGGCAGGCGGGCACCACGCCCCGCGTCGAGAGCGCGCCGCAGCTCGGCTTGTGGCCGACCAGATGGTTGAACGCGGCGGGCACGCGGCCGGAACCGGCCGTGTCGGTGCCGAGCGAGAAGCTCGCCAGCCCCAGCGCCACGGCCACGGCCGAGCCGGAACTGGAGCCGCCGGAGATGTAAGCCGGGTCGAAGGCGTTGCGGCAGGCGCCGTAGGGCGAGCGCGTGCCGTTCAGTCCGGTAGCGAACTGGTCGAGGTTGGTTTTCCCCAGCGGGATCGCCCCAGCGTCGATCAGGCGCTGCACGACGGTGGCGTGCCGTTCGGGCCGGTAGGCGAACTCGGGGCAGGCCGCAGTGGTGGGCAGGCCAGCCAGATCGATGTTGTCCTTGATCGCGAAGGGAATGCCGTAGAGCGGCAGGCTCGCGATGTCCTTGCCTTCGAGGTTTCTCGCGTAAGTACGCAGGGCAGCAGCTTCGAGGCGACTGACCCAGATGTGGTGTGTGTCCTCGCCTGCCAGACGGGCAAGCAGATCGTCCACCAGGGTCAAGGGGGTGAGTTCACCGGACTGATACAGTCGGCGCAGGCTGGCGATGTCGAGCGAGTAATTCATGCCGCCCTCCTCACTCGCTCACCAGCACCAGCAGATCCTGCCCGGCGCTCACCTGCCCGCCCTCGCGGCAGAACACCTTGTGGATGCGCCCATCGCACGGCGCCATCACGGCGAACTCCATCTTCATCGACTCGACGATGATCAACGTGTCGCCCTGCTTCACTTCGGCGCCTTCGGCGACCTCGACCTTCCATACGTTGCCGGCGACGTGGCTGGCAAGCGCACGGCCGTTCTCCGGCAGGTCGAGTTCGCTGTCTGGCGCGGCTTCGGCCACGGTCAGGTCGCTGGCGTAGTCGGCCTGGCCGCTTTCGCGCCAGCGTTCGCGTTCGGCGTCGAACGAGGCCTGCTGCTGCGTCTTGAAGGCAGTGATGGATGCGGCGTTGTCGGCCAGGAACTGGTTGTATTCGCGCAGGCTGAAGCTGGTTTCCTCGATCTTCAGCGGGTAGCGGCCGAGCGGGAAGTCCTCGCGGATTCTCAACAGCTCGTCCGCGCTCACCGGGAAAAAGCGCACCTGGTCGAAGAAGCGCAAGAGCCACGGCTTGCCGTCGGTGAACTCGGCGGTCTGGCGCCAGCGGTTCCACATCTGCAGGGTGCGGCCGACGAACTGGTAGCCGCCGGGGCCTTCCATGCCGTAGACGCACATATAGGCGCCGCCGATGCCGACGGCGTTCTCCGGGGTCCAGGTGCGCGCCGGGTTGTACTTGGTGGTGACCAGGCGATGGCGCGGGTCGACTGGCGTGGCCACCGGCGCGCCCAGGTAGACGTCGCCCAGGCCCATCACCAGGTAGCTGGCGCCGAAGACGATGCGCTTCACCTCTTCAATGGATTCGAGCCCGTTGATGCGGCGGATGAACTCGATGTTGCTCGGGCACCAGGGCGCATCCTTGCGCACCGACTGCATGTATTTCTCGATGGCCAGCTTGGTGGCGGCGTCGTCCCACGACAGCGGGATGTGCACGATGCGGGTCGGCACCTGCATGTCCTCGATCGCCGGCAGCGCCTTCTCCGCGGCCAGCAGCAGCTCCATCAGCTTCGCCAGCGGCAGCACGCGCGAATCGTAGTGCACCTGCAGCGAACGAATACCGGGCGTGAGGTCGAGGATGCCTGGCACCGCGTCGGCCTGGAGCTGGGTCATCAGCGCGTGCACGCGGAAGCGCAGGTTGAGGTCGAGCACCAGCGGGCCGTATTCGACCAGCAGGTACTTGTCGCCGGCACGGCGGTAGACCACGGCGACGGGGTTGTCGGTGCCCGACGTACGGTGCAGAACCGGTTCGGCGAGCGGTCCTTTATCAACAACGAGTGCGGGGGCTGCGGGCGCGGCGAGGCTGGCGATGGCGGCATCCTGTTCGGCTTCCATGCGCTCGGCCTGTGCCTGCGACAAACGCTTGAAACGTACGGTGTCGCCGGGGCGCAACTGGCCCATCTTCCACAACTCGGCCTGTACGATGGTCGCCGGGCAGACGAAGCCGCCGAGGCTGGGACCGTCCGGGCCGAGGATCACCGGCATGTCGCCGGTGAAATCGACTGCGCCGATGGCGTAGGCGTTGTCGTGGATGTTGGACGGATGCAGGCCGGCTTCGCCGCCGTCCTTGCGCGCCCACTCGGGGCGCGGGCCGATCAATCTGACCCCCGTTCGGCTGGAGTTGTAGTGCACCTCCCAGTCGGTTTCGAGGAACATGTCGATGTCGGCGTCGGTGAAGAAGTCCGGCGCGCCGTGCGGGCCATAGAGCACGCCGATTTCCCAGGCGTGGCCGTAGCCCGGAACCAGCGCGGCAGGCAATGCGCTGTCGATGTTCGACGCGTCGGCTGCCTCGATGTGCAGCACGTCGCCGACCCGCAGCGTACGACCGGCGTGGCCGCCGAACTGGCCGAGGGTGAAGGTGGACTTGCTGCCGAGGTAGTCCGGCACGTCGAAGCCGCCCTGCACCGCGAGATAGGCGCGGCAGCCGCTGTCCCTGATCGCGCCGAGCTTGAGCAGCGAGCCGGCCTTGACCGCGTGTGCGGCCCAGTTGGCCAGCGGCTGGCCGTCGAGTTCGGCGCCCATGTCGGCACCGGCCAGCGCGATCCGCGCGTCGCAGTTGAAGCGCAAGGTCGGGCCGGCGACGGTCAGTTCGAGTGCGGCCATGCCCTCTTCGTTGCCGGCGAGGCGGTTGGCAAGGCGCAGCGCCAGCGCGTCCATCGGGCCCGACGGCGGCACGCCGACATCCCAGTAACCGGTACGGCCCGGCCAGTCCTGGATGCTCGACTGCACGCCGGGTTCGATGACGTCAATGGTATTGGGGCGGTAGTGGAAGGCGTTGAGGTAGCGCGTGGTCTGGCGGCCTTCGGCGAATACCTTGTCGCGCACGATCTGGGCGAGGTAGCCGAGATTGGTCTCGATGCCGGCGACGCGCGTTTGCGCCAGCACCTGCTGCATTCTCTCCAACGCCTCGGCGCGGTCGCGGCCCTTGACGATGATCTTGGCGACCATGGGGTCGTAGAACGGCGGCACGTCGGAACCGCGCTCGACCCAGGTTTCGATACGCGCGTCCGCCGGGAACACGGCCTCGGTCAGCACGCCGGCGGCGGGCTGGAAGTCCTTGCCCGGGTCTTCGGCATAGAGGCGCACCTGCATCGAAGCGCCTTTGGGTTCGGCCCTGAAGCCGGCGAGATCGAGTTCGCCCGCCGCTTCCTTCACCATCCACTCGACCAGGTCGACGCCGGTGACTTCCTCGGTGACGCCGTGCTCGACCTGCAGGCGCGTGTTCACTTCCAGAAAATAGAACTCGCCGCTCTGCGTGTCGTAGACGAACTCGACGGTGCCGGCGGAACGGTAGCCGACCGCTTCGCCGAGGCGCACCGCGGTGGTGAGCAGGTTCGACCGTTGCGCATCGGTGAGGCCGGGCGCCGGGGTTTCCTCGATGACTTTCTGGTTGCGTCTTTGAACGGAACAATCGCGCTCGCCCAGCGCGACGACTCGGCCACGGCCGTCGCCGAAGATCTGCACCTCGATGTGGCGCGCATGTTCGACATATTTCTCGAGAAAGATGCCGGCCTCCTTGAAGTTGGCGCGCGCCAGCCGTTCGACCGACTGGAAGGCCTCGACCAGCTCGTCGGCGCTCCAGATCAGGCGCATGCCGATGCCGCCGCCGCCGGCCGTGCTCTTCAGCATCACCGGATAGCCGATGCGCGCGGCTTCGGCCTGGGCATGGCCGGCATCCGAAAGCAGGCCGGAACCCGGCAGCAGCGGTACCTTGTTCTGTTCGGCCAGGTCGCGCGCGGTGTGCTTGAGGCCGAAGGCGCGCATCTGGTCCGGGCTGGGGCCGATGAAGGCGATGCCGGCAGCAGCGCAGTCTTCGGTGAAGCCGGGGTTCTCGGAGAGGAAACCATAGCCGGGGTGGATCGCCTGGGCGCCGGTGGCCTGGGCCGCTTCGAGGATCTTCTCGGCACGCAGGTAGCTCTGTGCCGCCGGCGCGGGGCCGATCTCCACCGCCTCGTCGGCCAGCCGCACGTGCAGCGAATGACGGTCCGCCTCGGAATAAACGGCAACCGATTTCACCCCCATGGTACGGAGGGTGCGGATGATGCGGCAGGCAATGGCGCCGCGGTTAGCGATGAGGACCTTGTCGAACATGTTGGCTTCCTTGCGGGTCGTCCCGCGTGCAGTCTCCACGGCGAGGCGTCCCGCCGCTGTTCATTGATTGTTATTGACTGGGTGCGTCCCAGATCAGTACCCGAACCGGGGTCGGGTTGTAGGCGTTGCAGGGGTTGTTCAACTGCGGGCAGTTGGAGATCAGGCACAGCACGTCCATCTCGGCGCGCATCTCCACGTATTTTCCAGGTGCCGACACGCCATCGGCGAAGGTCAGCCCACCCGCGGGCGTCACCGGCACGTTCATGAAGAAGTTGATGTTGCTCGTGATGTCGCGCTTGGTCAGCCCGCCGTCATGGTGCGCGAGCGCATGCAGGAAGCTGTCTCGGCACGAATGCATCGGCCGTTTGTCGAGCGCGTAGCGCACGGTGTTGCTCTCGCACGAGCAGGCGCCACCCAAGGTGTCGTGGCGGCCGCAGGTGTCGGCGGTGATCGTCAGCATGACGTTGCCCTCGGTCGACATCAGCTGCGTGCCGGCTGTCAGATAGAGCGCCCCTTGGGCCCGGACGGTGTCGGCGGCGCTGTAACGCTCCTCGGGATCGCGTGCGTTGTAGAACAGGGTATCGACGGCCTGGTTGCCCTCGAGGTCGAGGATCCGGAACACCTGCCCCTTCTTGATTTCGTGGATCCACGGATCGCCGGCGTTGACGACGGCATCGACCACGGCGGTCTTGGGATCGAAGGGGCTTTCGACGAGGTTGAAACTGGTCACGATGTCACCTCAACGGAACAGGATTTCGGTTTGATAGAAGCCGCGCTGGTTTTCCGCGCAGGCATTGCGGCAGACGTCGTCCGCGCCCGGCGTGCCGGACTTCCATGCGGTCAGCATGACGTCGCCAGGCGCATAGTCGGGACGCGGGTCGAGCGGATGCGGCGCGGCGGAGAGCACCACCAGCACGTTCATCTCGAAGCGTAGATCAACATAGGCGCCCGGACGCGAATTCGCCTCGTCGAAGTGCAGTTTTCCTGCCTCGTCGGCGACGACCTTGCTGAAGAAGTTGGCGTTCGGCACCACGTCGCGCTTGCCTAGCCCCCACTTGCCGAGCTCGACTAGCAGGCCGTCGCGACCGTTGCGGTGCATGGCGTTGCGGTGGGTCTGGTAGGTGGCCTCGCCGTATTTCGCCTTCACCATCTCGGCGTTGGACACGCCGCATACGGTGTCGTGCCAGCCGCAGCTGTCCTGGATGACCGAGCACAGCACGTGGCCCATGTCGGAATAGAGCGCATGCCCCGTCGTCAGGTGCGCAGTGTGCTGCGCCTTGAGGGTGTCCGGCATGTTGTAGCGCTCGAGCTTTTCCTCGGCGTTGTAGAACAGCGCCGACACGTTCGCGCGGCCGGTGAGATCGGTGAGCCGGAGCGCGTTGCCGCGACGCAGGATGCCCGACCAGTGGCAACCGCCGGGCAGGGCTTCTTCCCACAGGAACAGGTCGGGCGGAATGGGGTTGAGGTGTTGTGCCATGTGAAATCCAGTCGATAGATTGATTGCCGGCGTTTCCTGTTTCAACCGGCAGCCGGCGCATGCAGGGGCGGGATGACTGCCGCCAGCAGTTGCAGACGGCCGGTGATGACGCCGCGCTGGGCAAGCATTTCATGGGTGATGGCCTGGAGCTTGGCGGCCGGCCCCTGGACCAGGATCACCTCCAGCATCTGGTCCTCGGTCAGGTGGACATGCAAGGAGCTGATGACCTCGGCGACATGATGGTACTGGATGTCCGCCAGCCGTCCTTGCAGGCCACGGGTGGCACGGTTGTAAAGCAAGGTGAGCGTGCCCGCCATGACCTCGTTGCCGAGGCTGCGCTTATGTTCGGCCAACTGGTAATTGACCATTTCGCCGATGGCGCGCGAACGGCTGTCGTAGCCGCGGCTCTCGACCATGCGATCCAGTTCGGTCAGCAGATCGGCAGGCAGCGAGACGCTGATGCGGCTCACCAGACTGGAGATTTTTTCGCTTCCGTTTTTCGTCGTCATGGTCGATTCGTCCCTACCTGTCAGAACATGTAGCTGTAGCGTTCGACTTCCCACTTGCTGACCGCAAGGTGGTAGGCCTCCCACTCCTCGGTCTTGTAGCGGACGAACTCGTCGCGCAGTTCGCGGCCCAGGGTGGCCTCGACCAGCGGGTCGGCGGCGAAGGCGGCGACCGCCTCCTGCAGGGTCTGGGGTAGGAACTCGATGCCGCGCGCGTTGCGTTCCGCTTCGCTGATGGCGTACAGGTTGTCTTCGTTCGGATTGCCCGGATTCAAGCCCTCGCGAATGCCTTCGAGGCCGGCGGCCAACACCAGGGTTGCCGCCAGGTAGGGGTTGACCGCGCCGTCGGCGTTGCGCGATTCGCAACGGCCGCCGCCGGCCGGGATGCGCACCGAGTTGGTGCGGTTGTTGGAGCCCCACGAGTTGAACACCGGCGCCCACGAGAAATAGCTCATGGCGCCGCGCCGCACCAGGCGCTTGTAGCTGTTCACGGTCGGCGCGAACACGGCGCACAGGGCGCGGCCATGCTTGAGGATGCCGGCCACGAAGCTGTAGCCGAGCGGGGTCAGGCCGATGCCGTGCGGGTCGTCCTCGGGCGCGCAGGCGAACAGGTTCTTGCCGGTCTCCAGGTCGTAGATCGACATGTTGAAGTGGGCGCCGTTGCCGGTCTTGTCGGCGAAGGGCTTGGGCATCATGGTGGCGAGGAGCCCTTCTTCTTTCGCGTAGTGCTTGGCCATGAAGCGGAAGAAGGTCAGCCGGTCGCAGGTGGTCAGCGCATCGGCGTAGTTGAAGTCGAACTCGAACTGGCCGTTGGCATCCTCGTGGTCGAACGAATACAGGTCCCAGCCGAGGTCGTTGATGGTCGTGGCCACCTTGTCCAGCCAGGAGAAGTTGTCGACGAACCCGCGCACGTCGTAGCAGGGCTTGGTCAGCTTGTCATCGGCGACCGGGACCGACAGGCTGCCGTCCTCGTTCTGCTTCAACAGGAAGATCTCGCACTCGATGCCGAGGTTCATGCCGTAGCCGAGCTTCGCCGCCTCGGCCAGCTGGTTCTTCAGCGCGACGCGGGTGTTGAGCGCGTAGGGCTTGCCCTGGAAATGGTTGTCGGCCGGAATCCAGGCGATCTTCGGTTCCCACGGCAGCTGGATGGCGCGGTCGAGGTCCGGCACCGAGGTCAGCTCGTCGTCGTTGGGCGCCTGGCCGAGGCCGTCCAGCGCGTAGCCAGTGTAGCGCTCGGAACCTTTTGCCATCTGGCCGAGATGGCCGATCGGCACGACCTTGGCCTTGGGCACGCCGTGGATGTCGACGTAGGCGCCGATGCAATATTTGACGCCCTTGTCGGTCAGCTCGCGCTGCAGTTGGGCCGTCGTCTCGGCCGGATGATGGGCAGCAGCGGTATCCGGCTTTTCGAGAATGGCGATGTCGTCGGTCGTGTTCATGATGCGTCCTTGTCTATCGGGTGGTGGCAGCGGGGACGGCGTCCCCGAAATAGGATTGATCGAGCGGCGGCGTTTCGACGCTGCCGGTGCGAACCAATGCAGCGAGATCGGCCACCAGCCAGTCGAACCAGCGCTGGCCTTTCTCCACAGTGGCCAGGCTGGGCGTGCCGGTGACGCCGTTCAGACTGGTGCGGTTGACCGGATGGGCAAAGACGCAGCTACAGGTGCGGTCCGGGTCGTCTGCCTCGGCCAGCCTGTCCGGACGCACGCCCTCGGGGGCGATCGCCAGCATGATCGAGGCTTCGGCGTCGTTGGCGTGCCAGTCGGCGGCGTCGGCGCTGTGAAATTCGCGCACGCGTTCGCTGAGCGTCGCGGTGTTGATCACCGCGACCATCAGGTCGTCGTGCTCGGCGCGCAGCATCTCCAGGGCGCAGCGTAGCGGCGCGGCGTTGGTGACATGCGCATTGACGATGAACAAGCGGCGGATGCCGCTGTGATAGGCCCAGTCGCCGATCTCCTTGACCAGCTGGATCAGCGTGATCGGCTGCAGCGCGATCGTACCGGGCCAGCGCCGGCTGTGGCCGAGCGAGCAGCCGTAGGGCAGCGCAGGCAGCATGGGCACGCCGGTCTGCGCGGCGACGGCGGCACACAGTTGCTCGGCGATGATGAAATCGACGCCGCACCCGAGGTGCGGGCCGTGCTGCTCGGTGGCCCCCACCGGCAGGATGGCGGCCTGGCCGCAGCGGGCCAGCACGTCGGGGATTTCGGACCAGGTGAGATCGGACCAGTACATGATGGTTTACTCGACGTTGTCGGCCACGTCGGTCAGCCGGATCAGATGCGGCTTCACCGCCTGCTCGTCCTCCGGCTCGGGTTCCGGCTCGGGATGGATGAGTTCTTCCAGGCGCGCCTTGGTGGCCAGGAATTCAGGCGTGTTGAACTGGCCCGGCGAACGCGGACGCGGCACCGGTACCTCGATCACTTCCTGCACCTCGCCGGGGTGAGCTTTCAGTACCAGGATGCGATCGGCCAGGTAGATCGCCTCGTCGAGATCGTGCGTGATGAACAGCACCGTGACGTCGATGTTCTTCCAGATGTCGATCAAATGCGATTGCATCTTGGAACGGGTCTGGGCATCGAGGGCACCGAAGGGCTCGTCCATGAGCAGGATGCGCGGCTGGTTGACCAGCGCACGGGCGATGGCGACGCGCTGGCGCATGCCGCCGGACAGCTGATGCGGATAGGCGTCGGCGAACTTGGTCAAGCCGACCAGATCCAGCCACAGCAAGGCATCGCGCTCGGCCTCATCCTTGTCGCGACCGTTCATCTGGGGGCCGAACATCACGTTTTTCTTCACGGTCAGCCAAGGAAACAGGGAATAGCCCTGGAACACCATGCCGCGATCCTGTCCCGGACCGGTGACCGGTTTGCCGTCCAGCAACACGTCGCCGGCACTGTGGCTTTCGAGGCCGGCGAGGATGCGGATCAGGGTCGACTTGCCGCAGCCGGAGGGGCCGATGACGCAGACGAATTCGCGCCGGCGGACGCTGAAGTCGATGCCGCGCAGGGCCTCGACCTCGCCTTGCGCCGACAGGAAGCGCTTGCCGAGCTTGCGCACCTCGAGAATGGTTTCGCGCTGGTTGATCCGGTCGAAGCGCGCCTTCACGGCTTCCGACTGGTCCAGGTAGCTAGGCAGATTGTTCGGCTTCATGGCGGGATTCCTCAGCGGCGATCCTGGGTGCGATCCCAGGGAAACAGGCGGCGGCCGAGCCGGGCCAGGATCAGGTCGGTGCCGAAACCGATGATGCCGATGGTCATGATGGCGGCATAGACGTTGTCGAAATGCTGGTAACGCGCCTGCTGGGTGATGAACCAGGTGATGCCGGAACTGGTGCCGATCAGCTCGGCGACGATCAGATAGGTCCAGGCCCAGCCAAGCAGGATGCGCTGGTCGCGATACAGATCGGGCAGGATGCCGGGCACCACCACTTTGCTCAGCAGCTTGATATTGCGCGTGCCCAGGGTGCGGGCGGCCTCGATGAGCGTGACCTCCAGCTTGCGCGTGGTATTGGCGATGATCAGCACCTGCTGGAACAGGGTGCCGATGACGATGATGGCAATCTTGGGTCCATCGTAGATGCCGAGGATGGCCACTGCCAGGGCGCCGAAAGCCGGCGCCGGCAGGTAGCGGAAGAATTCGATGAACGGCTCGCTCAGCCGTCCCATCAGGGTATAGGTACCGGACAGGATGCCCAGCGGCACGCCGACGATCGACGAGATCAGGAAACCCCAGAAAATGATCTGGATGCTGTGCCACAGGCTGGCCGGCATCGAGGGCACGTCCTTGCTCTGGGGCGGATTGACGAAGCCGTTGTAGAAAGCCCTCGCCACTTGATCGGGCGCTGGCAGATAGATCGGGTTGGCGGATTTTCCGGTCGGAACGGCCAGGTGCTCGCGTTCCATGTTGGCGACTTCATCCGCGAACATGGTCTTGTCGACCAGCATGTCGACCTGGAAATAGTCCACGCCGCCGGGATCGATGACGTGTACCTTGGGATGCCAGACGAACGGCACATAGCTGACCAGACACCAGACCAGCAACGGTAGCAGAAACGAACCGATTCCCAGCAGCGTGCGTTTGCGCGCATCCCCATCCACGCTGCCCAGCCATTTGGAAGTCGTGCTCATTTCCGCTCCGTGCTCCGGTTTTACTTGGCGTTGGTGAAAGACGAATCGAGGTAGCTGTCGATGTCCTGATGCGCCTTGTAGACCCCATTCGCCACGTTGAAGTCGTCAGCCACCTTGGAGGAGCCATACAGCGATGTGAAGCCCGGGCCCTTGACGTAGATCTTCTTGCCGTCGGCCAGGCTCAGCAGCTTGGTGCCCTTGAGCAGCGGCAGATAGACTTGCGGCGTGACGCCGACCCGGGCAGCCATGATCTTCACTGCGTCAGGCTGGGTCTTGGGATCGTTGATGTAGTGCACGACGCGGTCCCAGACCTTCACGACCTTGAGCCACTCGGCCTTGCGCTGCTTGGCACTGGCCGGGTTGACCGCGAGGACGTCGTAGATCAGGCCCGGCTCGTCGGCGGAGGTGTAGACCGGACGGGAACCCGGCAGCGACTTCATGGCCTGGCCGGCGATCGGCTGCCAGGCGCCGATTGCCGAGACGTCGCCTGTCGCGAGCACCTGGGGCATTTCGTTGGTCTTGGCGTTGACCAGGGTGACGTCGGATTCCTTCATTCCGGCCTTCTTGAGGCCGTTCAGCAGCAGCAGATGTTCGACCAGACCTTCCTCGACGGCCACCTTCTTGCCTTTGAGGTCCTTGAGCGACTTGATCCCGGGCTTGGCGACGATCATGTCGTTGCCGTTGGAATAGTCGGTCAGCATGATCATGACGCTCTTGCCGCCGGCCGCGCCGGTCACCAGGGCATCGCCGTTGGTCATGGTCACGGCGTCGATCTTGCCTGCCGAGAAGGCATCCATGGACGCGGAGTAGTCGAACCATTCGAAATCGACCGCGACACCAGCTTCCTTGAACCAGCCCTTGTCGATGGCGACCTGCCAGGCGACCCAACCCGGCCAGTCGCTATAGCCGATTTTGAGGGGCTGGGCAGCATGGGCCGAAATGGACATGGCCGCGACGGCGGGAATCACCAGCCGGGTGAACAGCGTCTTCAGGGTGCTGCTGATGTGCTTCACATTCATGATGGGCTCCTTGATGAGGGGTATTACTGAAGTGAATATTCGTAATATTCACTTTCCAATAAGCAACCCCCATGCCACACCACAAGAACACATCCATCACATTGAATAAAAAGGAGAAATTAACATAAAACTTCTGTGCCCCCGGCATCCCGCGAGCATTCTTTTAGTGCGCAAACGCACTGTTTTGGCGTTCTTGAAAGGCCTGACGGCAAGCCACCCAAGTGGCAAGCCTTCAATCAGGACGGCGCAGACCGGCCGCGAACGCGTGCCGCTGCGGCCGTGAGGCGGCGCCAATGAAAAGGGCGCCCGAAGGCGCCCTGAAAAACCACTCGGAAGCGGTCGGGGGAGAGGAATCCTCCCCCTGCTTGCATCACTCTACACGTTCGCCATGCAGGGCAATGTCCAGACCTTCGCGTTCCTGTTCTTCGGTCACACGCAGGCCCATGACCAGATCCAGCACCTTCAGGATGATGTAGGTGCCGATCGCGGTGTAGGCGATGGTGATGAGCACGCCCTCGATCTGGGTGACGACCTGGGCCATGCTGCCGGCCGTGCCGCCGATCGATTCGACCGCGAAGTAGCCGGTCAGGATTGCACCGACGATACCGCCGATGCCGTGCACGCCGAAGGCATCCAGCGAATCGTCATATTTCAGCATGCGCTTGAGCGACGTGGCGGACCAGAAGCAGACCACGCCGGCCACGATGCCGATGACGAGACCGCCCGTGGGGCCGACAAAACCGGAAGCCGGCGTGATGGCGACCAGGCCGGCGACCGCGCCGGAGGCGATGCCCAGCACGCTCGGTTTGCCTTTGCTCATCCATTCCGCAAACATCCAGCCCAGCGCGGCAGCGCCGGTGGCGATCTGCGTGACGGCCATGGCCATCCCCGCGCGGCCATCGGCAGCCACCGCGGAGCCCGCGTTGAAGCCGAACCAGCCCACCCACAACATGGCGGCACCCATCACCGTCAGGGTCAGGTTGTGCGGCGCCATGGGCTCCTTGCCGTAGCCGAGACGCGGACCCAGCACCAGGGCGGCGACCAAGCCTGCCACACCGGCGTTGATGTGCACCACGGTACCGCCGGCGAAGTCCAGCACGCCCATGTCCCACATGAAGCCGCCGTCGCCGGACCAGACCATGTGCGCGATCGGCGCGTACACCAGCAACGACCACAGGCCGGTGAACCACATCATCGCCGAGAACTTCATGCGATCGGCGAACGCACCGGCGATGAGGGCCGGCGTGATGATCGCGAACGTCATCTGGAAGGTCATGAACACCGACTCGGGGATGACGCCCGTCAGGCTGTCCTTGCCCATGCCGGACAGGAAGGCCTTGGAGAAACTACCGAAGAAGGAGTAGAAGTTGGTGACCCCTTTCGCCATCCCCGTCGTGTCGAAGGCAATGCTGTAGCCCGCCACCATCCACAGCACCGTGATCATGGCGGTGATGGCGAAGCTTTGCATCATGGTGCCGAGGACGTTCTTCTTCCGCACCATGCCGCCGTAGAACAGGGCTAAGCCGGGAATCGTCATCAGCAGCACCAGGGCGGTGGACGTCAGCATCCAGGCCGTGGCGCCGGAATCCAGCTTGGGCGCCTCGGCTGCGGGAGCGGCTGCGGGAGCGGGTGCGGGCGCCTCGGCGGCCGGCGCGGCGGCCTCAGCCGGTGCTGCCATCGCAGGCGCAGCGGATTCGACCGCAGCCGCTTCCGGTGCCGGGGCAGGGGCCGCGTCTTCCGCCAGAACGAGATTGGGAGACAGGAGGGCAAACATCAGGCCCAACGAAGCAAATAGCTTTTTCATATTCAGGCTCCTCACAGGGCGTCGGGGCCGGATTCGCCCGTGCGGATACGCACGACCTGCTCCAGGCTGGTGACAAAAATCTTGCCGTCGCCGATCTTGCCGGTGTTGGCCGACTTCTCGATGGCCTCGATCACGCGCTCCAGCAACTCGGCCTTGATGGCCACCTCGATCTTCACTTTGGGCAGAAAGTCGACCACATACTCCGCGCCGCGATACAACTCGGTGTGACCCTTCTGCCGCCCAAATCCCTTTACTTCCGTAACCGTCAGGCCGGTGACGCCGATGGCCGACAAGGCCTCGCGCACTTCGTCCAGCTTGAACGGCTTGATGATTGCCGTTACGAATTTCATGATGTCTCCCAAGTTAGGGCAAGAAAAGTAGGGGAGCAGTTGTGTGAACCGCCCCGGTTGGTCAGCGCATTAGAAAGCCTTGGAAATCGACACGGTGGTCGTGCCCTTGCCCAGGTATTCGCCATTAACCGAATCGGTCCAGAATCCCTTGTCGGCGTTGGTGTCGGTATAGGCCACACTCAAGGTCACACCGTCGCCCAGTTTGCCCAGCTTGCCCATGTCGTAGGCTGCACTGACTTTCCAGTCGTCGTAGCTCGCCGTGCTCACGTTCTTGAAGTGGAAGGTGCCCCAGTGCGCGCCCAGGGTCAGGCCGGTTTCACCAACGGGCAGGCTGCCGGAAAGATCGAAATAGTAGGAACCATTGGCATTCGGGCCGATGCCGAAGACAGCATCACTCAGATAGTAGGAATACTTGGCGGTGAACCATTTCCAGCCGGCGGAAACATAGGCTTCCGAGGTCCATGCCCCCAAAGCCGCATTGGTATCAGCATTCTTGCTGCCGGGGTACATGTAGCGGATCGCCCCGACGTCATAGCTGACATCTCCGATGCTGTTGCGGTAGCCACCGTAAACGTCGAGTTCCATGCTGCCGCTCTTGTAACCCTGAAACTCGGTCAGCCAGCCCACATTGGAACCCCAGGTACCCAGGTAGAAACCGCTGCTGTGCGAATAGTCGAGACCACCCTGGATGGCGGGCTCGCCGCCCGTTTGCGAAATACCACGGAAAACATAATTGGAGGTGAGGCTGACATTGGCGCTCAGGGTATGCGGCGAAGCGGGTTCATCGGCCATGGCGAAGGCGGGCGCGCCCACCAGGCCGGTCAGAACCAAAGCGTGTACGAGTTTTTTCATGAATTTCTCCTGTTTGAATAAGGGCGCGCAAAATCGCACTCCACAATGAGCACAAGCCATGCCAATATTTTTTTCATTTAAAAACAAATAGTTGAATCAACCAATCCGCCCAATCCAGAATAGTCCGCACTTTCATGGTGCGCCATCAAATCGTCATGCACCCTCTTCGTGCCGCATGCTTCGATCTGTTGCCGCTGTACGCCACCAGGGCAGTGCTTGTTACACTCTCCCTGTCATGGAGGCCGTATGAACCCGAATCCGAAATTCCCCACCCCTGCATTCATCAACGATCTGGTCGGCAAGCTGGGCGAGGTCATGAAGCAATCCCCCGCCAAGGACATCGAACAGAATCTCAAGGCCGGCGTCACGTCGATGCTCGGCAAGCTGGATATGGTGAGCCGCGAGGAATTCGACGTGCAGACCGAAGTGCTGGCGCGCACGCGCGCGAAGCTCGCGCAACTCGAGGCGCGACTGACCGAACTGGAAAAGCAGCAGAGCCAAGCAGACTAAGTGGCCGTCGCCGTCGTCAAAAGCCGGGCGCTGAACGGCATGCATGCGCCCGAGGTCGTGGTCGAGGCGCATCTGGCGAACGGGTTGCCCGCCTTCACCCTCGTCGGGCTCCCGGAAACCGAGGTGAAGGAAGCACGCGACCGCGTGCGCGCCGCGATCCAGAATGCCCGTTACGAATTCCCGGCACGCCGCATCACGGTCAATCTCGCGCCGGCCGATTTGCCGAAGGAATCCGGACGCTTCGACCTGCCGATCGCGCTGGCGATCCTCGCCGCCTCCGGACAGATTCCGGCCGACAAATTCAAACACGCCGAATTCGCCGGCGAACTCGCATTGACCGGCGAGTTACGCCCGGTGCGCGGCGCGTTGGCGATGGCACTCGCGACACGCACGGCAGGCAGGCAACTGGTGCTGCCTGCCGCTTCGGCAAGTGAAGCGGCGCTCGCCAGCGGCGTCGACACGCTGGGTGCGGCGAGCCTGCTCGATGTCTGTGCCTGGCTCGCCGGGCAGATGGCACTCGCCACGCCAGAACCGGACGCCGTGTCCCAGGCGCCCGACTATCCCGACTTCGCTGACGTCAAAGGCCAGGCCGCCGCCCGGCGGGCACTCGAAGTCGCCGCCGCTGGCGGGCACTCGATCCTGATGTCAGGCCCGCCCGGCACCGGCAAGTCGATGCTGGCCGCACGCTTTCCGGGCATTCTGCCGGTGATGGATGAGACCGAGGCGCTGGAAGCGGCTGCGGTCGCTTCGCTCAACGGCGGTTTCCGCCACGAGCACTGGCAGCGCCGCCCCTTCCGCGCGCCGCACCATACGGCCTCGGCGGTTGCGCTGGTGGGCGGTGGCGGCAACCCGCGTCCGGGCGAGATTTCGCTGGCACACCACGGTGTGCTGTTTCTCGACGAACTGCCGGAATTCTCCCGACAGGTACTGGAGGTGCTGCGTGAGCCGCTGGAAACCGGGCGCATCACGATCTCGCGCGCCGCCCGGCAGGCCGATTTTCCGGCGCGCTTCCAGTTGGTCGCGGCGATGAACCCCTGCCCCTGCGGCTACCTCGGCCACCCAACCCAGGCCTGCCGCGACACGCCGGACCAGATTGCGCGCTACCGCGGACGCATTTCCGGGCCGCTGCTCGACCGCATCGACATCCAGATCAGCGTGCCGGCATTGACGCAAGACGAACTGATGCAAACCAGCATCGGCGAGCCCAGCGCCGTCATCCGCGACCGCGTGCAGGCGGCGCGCGCGCGCCAGATGCAGCGGCAGGGCAAAGCCAATGCGGCGCTCGGTACACAGGAAATCGAACAGTTCTGCCAACTGGATGCGGCCGGGGAAGCCCTACTCAAGCAGGCGATCGCGCGGCTGAACCTGTCGGCGCGTGCCTATCACCGCATCCTCAAGCTCGCACGCAGCGTGGCCGACCTGGCGGACAGCGACGCGATCGCACCGGCGCATCTCGCCGAAGCCATTCAATACCGAAGGCCCCCCGCATGAGCGATCCCTACGAATCCTGGCAGGAAGAGAAGCAGTCGGCCTGGTTGTACCGCGTCGTCGCGGAGTGCGAGCGCGGCACGACACGCGAATCGCTGTTCAACGAACTGGCGCAGGCGGCCGACGACCAGGCGGAAATATGGCTGGCGGCCATTACGCAAAAAGGCGGGCAGCCACCCGCCGCGTTCCGGCCCGATCTGCGCGCACGCGTCGTCGCCATCCTCACCCGCAGATTCAAGCCGCGTGCCATGCGCGGCGTACTGGCGGCGATGAAGGTGCGCGGCATGGCGCTCTATACGCAAAACCCACCGCATCCCATGCCGCTTCGACGCGACGACATCGGCAAGCGCCACCAGAACGGCGCCGCGGGCAATGCCTTGCGTGCAGGGGTATTCGGTGTCAACGACGGCCTTGTATCGAACGCTGCGCTGATCTACGGCGTGGCGGGTGCTGCCCCGGAGCCCTCGATCATCGTGTTGACCGGCGTGGCCGGCTTGCTGGCGGGTGCATTCTCGATGGCGTCGGGCGAGTATGTGTCGGTGCGCTCGCAGCGCGAAATGTTCGAATACCAGATCGGCCTCGAGCGCGACGAGCTGGACGAATACCCCCAGGAGGAAGCCGCCGAACTGGCGCTGATCTATGCCGCCAAGGGCATGGGCGCAGCCGAGGCGCGACGGCTGGCCGACACGCTGATGCAGGATCCCGAACGCGCGCTCGACACCCTGGCACGCGAGGAGCTCGGCCTGAACCCCGACGAACTCGGCTCGCCATGGGTGGCGGCCGTCTCGTCGTTTGCCGCCTTCACGGCGGGTGCGGCGCTGCCCTTACTGCCCTTTCTGTTCGGTTACGACCAGGCGCTTCCTCTCTCGATCGGGCTGACGGCGCTGGGACTGTTCGCCGTCGGCGCCAGCATGAGTTTGTTCACCGGCCGTCACGCCCTCCTGAGCGGCCTGCGCATGCTGGGCATCGGCGGCGCGGCGGGGCTGGCAACCTATTTCATCGGTGCCTGGCTGGGCGTATCGCTGGGATGAGCGTTCTGTCCACGCAGAATCTGAAGAATAACGAAGCATTCCTTGAGACAGGCAATCGTGCCGGATGGATGGCACAATCGGTTCGCTCAGTCTTGCTTCGGGCGCTCCTTGAACGGAAGACTCAGGTTTGCTCCCAGGGCAAGCCGTCATGACGCCAGCCATTTTTTGTGCTGCGATGGCGCGTTTCATCCATATCGCCTTCAAATCCGTGCAGCACGTTGTAGACCTCGGGGAACCCGTATTTCTCGAGGTAACGTCCCGCTTCCATCGAGCGCCGCCCCGAACGGCAGATCAGCACCACGGGGCGATTGACCGATGCCGCCTTGCGCGCATGCCCTAGAAAATCGGGATTGACATCCCAATCCGGCCCGTCCTGCCAAGCAATGTGGATTGCGCCGACAGGATGGCCGACGAACAAATATTCGATCTCCGAGCGGCAATCGATGAACACCGCCTCAGGATGCAGTTGCAAAAACTCATGGGATTCCCGAGGGGTCATATGTTTCATGGTGCGCTCCGCAGTGACGTTCTTACCCACCCTAGCAGATCGGTTTCAATGCCCCAAAAAACAGGGCCCCGACAAGCGGGGCCCTTGCGTTCTGGCGAATGTCGTCAGGCAGCAACGTGCATTGTGCGCCGAGCCTTGAAACGTGTCAGACCGAGCAGCCCTGCCCCCATCAACAGCAGGGTGCCGGGTTCCGGGACACCACCGCCGCCACCGCCCGTGCTGCAACCCGGGGTTCCGGGCGGGGCGTTATCGCAGGTACAGCCCGCCAGGGAAATCAACTTGAAATAGTCATTCCCGGCCTTGGTCGAGTCGCCCCCGACCATGGTATTCAATGCGCCGATCAGCCAGTAGCTGGAATAAGTGTTGTTGGCAAAGTCATGCGCACCCGTGCTGGAACCCGCGAGAAAATTCCCGATCAGCGACCAGCCGTTGGACAACAGACCCGCATAGGACTGGCCGGCCAGCGTGGCTGGGTTGCCTACCCCCGTATACGCCAGAACCGTGAAATCGGAATCGGTCGAGACCCAACCCGCGGAGAAGGACGTGAGATTCACCTTGTCCGTGAACGAGAACAGGATGGAATCCGTGCGTCCATTGTTATCGATCGCATGTTCGGGGCTGAGCCCCTCATTGGCGTCACTGCCTCCGCCCGTGCAATTGGCAAAACCGCTGCAATCGTTGTTCCGGACACCCAGGCCGCTGCTGCCGTTCAAGGTAATGTAGGCACTGTCCAGCAGAATATTGGCGGAGCCGACCGTATTGGACCATCCGCTAGCCGTGGCCGTGATGCCGCCCTGCGTATTGCTCGTCTGGTTGTTGAACGTCCAGGTATCGCAATTGGGGTTGGTCGTGCCCCCGCCGCAATTATTGTTCGAGGAATAGGTAGCCTGGGCGGTGTTCATAACACCCAGCCCGATTGCCATCACGCTCGCCGCCCTGATTGCCTGCCAGAATTTTCTAGTCATTTTGATTTGTCCTTAACACTTAATCCCAAGGAATACACGCTTCACATGAAGCAATAGCCATACCAAAAATTATTTTTCATTGATTATCAATCAGATAAACAACATTCCCATGCCCAGTCACGCGTTATCTGGCGCATTGTGTAAAAAAAACCGACTGTGACCCAAGCCCAACGCCAACCACTTATCTGCTGCCCGCCTGTTTGCGCCTCAGCGCTTCGGCCAGATGGTCGCGTATCTCGGGGTTTTCCGGCGACCGCACCTGGGCTTCGCGCAGGTAGCGCAGACCTTTCTCGACCTGCCCGGCTTCCACCCAGGCCCAGCCCAGGGTGTCGGCCACATTGGCATCGTTCGGCGCCAGTTGATAGGCCCGTTCCGCCACGGCCAGCGCGCCGGGCTGACGCCGCTTGAGCATGACGTAGGCCAGGTCGTTGTGGATGCCGGCGTCGTTGGGCAGTTGCCGGCTCAGGGTTTCGTAATGCTGTTGCGCGAGATCCAGCCGTCCTGATTGGACATAGGCCCCGGCCAGGACGCGACGGGCAGCGGGATCCGCCGGATTGTTGCCGACCCAGGACTGGATGAATGCCAGCGCCTTGGCCGGGTTGCCCGACGCGTTGTAGGCGTTGTACAAACCGATCGCGTGCGTCGCATTTTTCTCGAGATTGTATGCGGCACCGTAAGCCGTGATGGCTTCCCCATAACGCTGGCGTTGCATGGCAATGTCGCCGAGCAGCTGCTGCACGGCGGCAGCTCGGGGATACTGGGCCGCCAGGGCACGTGCCTGCTTGTCGGCCGCCTCCAGGTTGCCCGAGAATTTTTCAAGGCTGGCCTTGAGCAGCAGCGCCGGGAAGTAGCCCGGTTTGCTCAGCAAAGCCTTGTCCAGCGAATAGCGCGCGCCTTCGTAGTCGCCCGCGCTGATCTGGAACTCGGCCGCACGCTGCTGCCAATCGGCATCGAACCCCGCCAGTTGGGTAATGCGCTTGAAATTCTCGCGCGCCAGGCCGCGATTGCCGATGGCCAGATAGCACCGGCCCAGCGCCGCCAGGGCCGGCAGATTATCTCGATTGGACGCCTGCGCATCCTTGGCGATATTCAATGCCTTCTGCACGTCGCCCGTTCCCAGATACAGATCGACCAGCATGAGGTTGGGTCTGAGGCTCTGCGGGTTGAACGAACGCGCTTTCTCCAGCCAGCGCACCGCATCCTGCGTGCGCCCGGCAGCCAGCTCCAGCTGAGCCAGCTCATACAGCGCATCCAGGTTCTTCGGCTGGTCCTTGAGCACGGACAGCAGACGGCGGCGTGCATCTTCCGGCTTGCCTTCATATCGGTCCAGACGTGCCAGATTGAGCTTGGCCGGGGTAAAGCTTGGGTTCTTTTCCAGTACCTGCTCATAGGTTTTGCGGGCGCCAGCCGTGTCTTTCGACACACCGCGCGCCACCGCCAGGAGGTTCAGCACGGTCAAGTTCTGCGGTTCGTTCTTGAGCACGGCCTGCAGCACCTGTATGGCGGGTTTGGCCTGGTTCTGTTTGAGATACATGATGGCCAGTGGAACGCCCGAATAGGCGCGGCCCGGGGTTTTTGCGTAGGCCTTTTGCAGCTGCGCCATACCCTGCGCTTCCTGCCCGACCCCAATCAGGCTCAAGCCGAAATTCGCGGCGATATCCGGCGTATTGCCGCCGTTCATCCCCTCAGCCTGCTCGAGCAGCGAAACCGCCTTGGAATGCTGCCCCAGCGCCATGTAGGCGGTTGCCAGCAAGGACAGCGCCTGGGGGTCGTTGGGCCGTGCTCGCGCCGGTCCCTCCAGAAACGCGATTGCCTTGGCGTAATCCTTCTCGCTCATGAGGATGGCGGTCATGATCTTGCGCGCGCCCATGTGCTGGGGATATTTCTTGAGGTAGCTGCCCAGATAGGTCTTGGCCTTTTCATTCTGGCCCAGGCTGTAATGGGCAATGCCGCCGAGGAGCACCAGTTGCGGACGCGTCTGTACCGCCTCGAAGGGCAGGGCATCCAGCGCACTAGCCGCCGCGGTGAGCGCATTGCGCGCTTCCGTATCCTTGCCTTGCCGTCCGGCCTGGAGTGCCTGCAGATAGGCGCTTCGCGGATCGTCCGGAAACTTCTGCTTCAGCACAGCCACGTCCCGGGCCGCTTCCTTGTCGCGGTTGAGATCGAACAGCAAGGAAGCCCGGGCAATCAGCGCATCCAGATAATCGGGCTTCAAGGTCAGCGCCTTGCCATAGCCTGCCAGCGCATCCGGGGCATTCCCCTGCGCATGGGCGATCGAGCCTTTCATGTTCCAGCCGGCGGGATCGTCCGGTTTCTTGGTAATGGCCAACTGTGCCATGGCCGCTGCATCCGCGAAGTTTCCGCTGCGCAAATAGGCCATCGATTGCGCAATCAACGCGGCCGGATTGTTGGGCTCGATCTGCCGGGCCTGTTCCAGCGACTGGATCGCCGCGCGCGTCTGCTCGAGGTCGATCTGCGCATAGGCGCGCGTGACCAGCACCTTGTATTTCACCTCGGGCGGGAGTCCGTCAGGTGAAAAACGCTCCAGCAGCGCCTGATTCTTGCCCAGCAGGTTGTAGACCTCGACCTGCATGGCGATGATCTGCGACCGGTCCGCTCCCAGCCGCTCCGCATCCGCCAGCACGCGCTCCGCGCCCAGCGGCGCGCCGCTATCGAGGTAGGCCTTGCCCAGCAGGACCAGGGCAGGCAGCATCTTGCTGTCCTGCTGCAAGGCGTTCTTCAACTGGACGATGGCACCCTTGGTGTCCTTGTTCTGCATCCGGACCAGCGCATCCTCGTAAAAGTCCGAGGCTTGTACCGCACGGTCGGCCGCCCATGCCGGATGAGGAGACAGCGCGCCCAACAGGAGCGCCAGCAGGATTGGGGTCACGTGTTTTCTTGTCGTCATCCGAATGCTCGTGAGATCGAGTACCTTGCATTTTGCATGGCAAGAGTACTGCAAGGATCAGACCAGTCCGCCCGGCGCCTGCCAGGCCTGTTCGGTCGGGATGCCGCATTCCGCCATGTGGCGAACCCGATAGCAATGTCGACATATCAACAGTTGGCGGCAGAGCCCCAGCCCGGCAGTGATACCATTCAGGTTTGTCCGCGTCCGCCTGCATCATGTCCAACCGCACCGCCCTGCTCCACTCGCTGCTCGCCCAACGTATCCTGGTTCTCGATGGCGCGATGGGGACGATGATCCAGTCCTACAAGCTCAGCGAAGCCGACTATCGCGGCACACGCTTCGCCGATTTTGCGCACGATCTCAAAGGCAACAACGATCTGCTCTCGCTGACGCAACCGCACATCATCCGGGAAATCCACAACAAGTACCTGGCGGCGGGTGCGGATATCCTGGAAACCAACAGCTTCAACGCCACCGCGATTTCCATGGCGGATTACCACATGGAACATCTGGTGCCGGAGCTCAATTTCACAGCGGCCCGACTGGCACGCGAAGCTGCCGACGAGGCAACCGCGCAGAATCCGGACAAACCGCGCTTCGTCGCCGGCGTGCTGGGCCCCACCTCGCGCACGGCGACCATCTCGCCGGACGTGAACGATCCCGGTTTTCGCAATGTCACCTTCGACCAGTTGCGCACGTCCTACCTCGAGGCGATCGACGGTCTGGTCAAGGGCGGCGTCGACATCCTGATCGTCGAGACGGTGTTCGACACGCTGAACGCCAAGGCTGCGCTGTTCGCCATCGAGGCGTACTTCGAGGCCCACCAGCTGCGGCTGCCGGTGATGATCTCCGGCACCATCACCGACGCCTCCGGGCGCACACTCTCCGGCCAGACCGGCGAAGCCTTCTGGAATTCGGTGCGCCACGCGCGACCGCTCTCGATCGGCTTCAACTGCGCGCTCGGCCCCGACCTGCTGCGCCAGTATGTCGAGGAACTGTCGAACAAGGCCGACGCGCTCATCTCGTCCCATCCCAACGCCGGGCTGCCCAACGCCTTCGGCGAATACGACATGGACGGCGCGCAAATGGCCGTGCACATTGGCGAATGGGCGCGCGCCGGGCTGCTCAACATCGTCGGCGGCTGCTGCGGCACCACACCCGCCCATATCGCTGCGATCGCCAAGGCGGTCGAAGGCGTGGCGCCGCGCGTACCGCCCGTCGTGGAGCCAGCCATGCGTTTGTCGGGGCTGGAACCCTTCAACGTCGGCAAGGACAGTCTCTTCGTCAACGTCGGCGAACGCACCAACGTCACCGGCTCCAAGGCCTTCGCCCGCATGATCCTCGAGGGCCGCTACGACGATGCGCTGTCGGTCGCCCGTCAGCAGGTCGAAAACGGCGCCCAGGTCATCGACATCAACATGGACGAGGGCATGCTCGACGCCGAGGCGGCGATGGTGCGTTTCCTGCACCTGATCGCCTCGGAGCCCGACATCGCGCGGGTGCCGATCATGATCGACTCGTCGAAGTGGAGCGTGATCGAGGCCGGTCTCAAGTGCATCCAGGGCAAGGGCATCGTCAACTCCATCTCGATGAAGGAGGGCGAGGCCGAATTCATCGAGCGTGCAAAATTGTGCCTGCGCTACGGCGCAGCGGTGATCGTGATGGCCTTCGACGAGACCGGCCAGGCCGACACCTACGCGCGCAAGACCGAGATCTGCGCCCGCGCCTACAAGCTGCTGACCGAGACGGTCGGCTTTCCGGCCGAGGACATCATCTTCGATCCCAACATCTTCGCGGTGGCCACCGGCATCGAGGAGCATGCCAACTACGCGGTCGACTTCATCGAGGCGACCCGCTGGATCCGCCAGAATCTGCCGCACGCGCATATTTCCGGCGGCGTGTCGAACGTGAGCTTCTCGTTCCGCGGCAACGACGCGGTACGCGAGGCGATCCACACCGCCTTCCTCTACCACGCGATCCAGGCCGGGATGGACATGGGTATCGTCAACGCCGGCCAGCTCGGTGTGTACGCCAATCTCGACCCGGAACTGAAGGAGCGCGTCGAGGACGTGCTCCTGAACCGACGTGCCGATTCGACCGAGCGCCTGGTGGCCTTTGCCGAGAACGTCAAGGGAGGCGCCAAGGAAAAAGTCGTCGATCTGGCCTGGCGCAGCCTGCCGGTGAACGATCGTCTGTCCCACGCCCTGGTGCAGGGCATCACCGAGTTCATCGTCGAGGACACGGAGGCCGCCCGTCTCGAAGCCGAACGCCCGCTGCACGTGATCGAAGGCCCACTGATGGCCGGCATGAACGTGGTCGGCGACCTGTTCGGCGCCGGCAAGATGTTCCTGCCGCAGGTGGTGAAGTCCGCCCGCGTGATGAAACAGGCGGTCGCCCACCTGATCCCCTACATCGAGGCCGACAAGCGGGCCGGCGACGCGCAGAGCGCGGGCAAGATCGTCATGGCCACGGTCAAGGGCGACGTCCACGACATCGGCAAGAACATCGTCGGCGTGGTGCTCGGCTGCAACGGCTACGACATCGTCGACCTCGGCGTGATGGTGCCGGCGCAGAAGATCCTCGACGCGGCAAAAGAGCACAAGGCCGACATCATCGGCCTGTCGGGCCTGATCACGCCCTCGCTGGAGGAAATGGCGCACGTCGCCAAGGAAATGCAGCGCCAGGGCTTCACCATTCCGCTGCTGATCGGCGGCGCGACCACTTCTCTTGCGCACACTGCAGTGAAGATCGAGCCGAATTACGAACACCCGGTGGTGTACGTGAAGGATGCCTCACGCGCGGTCGGCGTCTGTACCCAGCTGCTGTCGAACGACCTGCGCGGCGCCTTTGCTGCCGACATCAAGGCGGACTATGCCAAGACGCGCGAACGGCACCTCAAGCACAAGTCCGATACCGTCCGGCTGCCGCTGGCCGAGGCACGCGCCAACAAATTCAAGATCAACTGGACCCGCTACACACCACCGGTGCCGAAGCAACCCGGCATCCACGTACTGAAGGCCTACGACCTGGCGAAGCTGGCTGAGGCCATTGACTGGACGCCGTTCTTCGCTTCGTGGGAGCTGCACGGCAAGTTCCCGAAAATCCTCGACGACGAGGTGGTCGGCACCGAGGCGACCAAGCTCTACCACGACGCCAAGGCGATGCTGCAGAAAATGATCGCGGAAAACTGGGTCGAAGCGCGCGCCGTGTTCGGTCTGTTTCCGGCCAACAGTGTCAACGACGACGACATCGCAATCTATGTGGATGAATCGCGCAAGAAAATGCTCATGGTCTGGCACAACCTGCGCCAGCAGATGAAAAAGCCGGAAGGCCGCGCCAACCTGTGCCTCGCCGACTTCATCGCGCCGCGCGAATCCGGCATCAAGGACTACCTCGGCGCGTTCGTCGTCACCGCCGGCATCGGCGAGGACGAACGCGCAAAGGCTTTCGAAGCCGCCCACGACGACTACTCCGCCATCCTCTTCAAATCGCTGTGCGACCGTCTTGCCGAAGCGTTCGCCGAGCATCTGCATCTGCGCGTGCGCAAGGAATATTGGGGCTATGCGAGCGAGGAAGCGCTTGCCAATGACGATCTGATCGCGGAGAAGTACCAGGGCATCCGGCCCGCGCCCGGCTATCCCGCCTGTCCCGAGCACAGTGAAAAGGCCCCGCTGTTCAAGGCGCTCGACGCCGCGGCGCAAATCGGGGTGAAGCTGACCGAGAATTTCGCCATGTGGCCGGGCGCCGCGGTATCGGGATTCTATCTGTCGCATCCCGACAGCCAGTACTTCGCCGTGGCCAAGATCGAGCGCGACCAGGTCGAGGACTACGCCCACCGCAAAGGCTGGACTTTGGCGGAAGCGGAGCGCTGGCTGGCGCCGAACCTGGCCTACCAGCCCAGTTGAGGGAAGCAGGCAGGGCTTACCAGCCCTGATTGAGCATCTTTTCCAGCCAGAATAGTCCGATCACGGTCTTGGTCTCGCAGATGCGACCGTCCTTGACCCACTGCATCGCCTCGGCGAACGACAGACGGAATACTTCCAGGAATTCGTCGTGGTCGCGGCCGTGGGTGCCGTCCTGCAGCCCCTTCGCCAGGTAGAACGCCAGCCGCTCGTCGGAATAGCCGATGCAGGGATAGATGGTCGTGACCTCGCGCCACTCGGACGCGGTATAGCCCGTCTCCTCCTCCAGTTCGCGCTTGGCGCAGGTCAGATCGTCCTCGCCGGGATCGATCTTGCCCGCCGGCAACTCGATGAAATCGCGCCGCAGCGGGTAGCGATGCTGGCGTTCCAGCAGCAGGTCGCCGTTCTCGAACAGGGGAATGATCACGACGGCACCGGGATGAACGATGTATTCGCGCGTCGACTCGCCGCCATTGGGCAGGCGCACGCGATCGCGCTTGACGTGCATCAGCCGTCCCTTGAAGACGGTTTCGCTGGCCAGCTCCGTTTCGGTGAGCGTGGTTGTTGACACGTTATCCGAAGGGATATCCCCCGGGACAGCGTCCAAGCCTGTCCCTTGCGGGCACTGATCCGTGATGTCTTTCTTCATGGCCGCATGATAGCTGGCACGGGCAAAAAAATGCCGGGTTCTTGCGAACCCGGCAGAATTGAGGAGACACGTTCCTCATTGCGGAGAACTTCTGCTCACTGCGAAACAGCAAGCCCAGTCATCCTACGAAGCAGAACGAAATCCGGCTATACAACTTTAGTTGTAGGTGCGACCTAAGCCCATGATAGAGAAGGAACTTATTTTGGACCTCACCCCGAAAAACGGGGACATCCTGCCAGTACCGTATGAGAATGCCCGCTCTTCAGGCGGATTTGAAGGTCTCGCGCAACGTGGAATACTGTCGCCGGCTAACCATCAGCCGTTCGTCCAATCCGTCCAGACGCAGGAAGTGACCGTCGTCTTCGCCAGGCAGCTTGCCGATTTCCCGAATGCGCGCTCGCGCAACCAGGCAGTTGCGGTGGATGCGCAGGAACGTGTCGCCCCATTCGCTTTCCAGGCGGGTGAGCGATTCTTCGATCAGGAATTCACGGGCGGCCGTGCGCACGGTGACGTACTTGAGTTCCGCCTTGAGGTAGAGGATGTCCGCGACGGGGATCAGCACGATACGGCCTTTTTCATTGACCGAAAGATGCGTACGCGCCTTAGGGTGCACGGCCCGCAAGCGTTCCAGCACGCTGTCGCTCAGGCTATGTGCTCGTGAGAGGGCGCGGAGGAGGCGGTCGGCACGCACCGGCTTCAGCAGGTAGTCGACCGCGTTGAGATCGAACGCCTGGCAGGCATAGGCTTCGTAGGCCGTACTGAAGATGACGGCCGGCGGTTTGTCCAGTGTATTGAGGTGAGCCGCGCATTCCAGGCCATCCATGCCGGGCATGCGGATGTCGAGCAATACTGCATCGACCGGGTGCTGCTGGATCTGGTTCAGCGCATCCAGCCCGTTATCGGCCTCGCCGACGATATCGACCGGCAACTGGTCGGCACAATCCGCCAGCACGTCTCGCAGACGGCGGCGCGCCGGGGCCTCGTCATCGACGATGAGGACGCGCAGGGGCGGGTTGGGTGCGTTCACGGGTATAGGGAATCACGATGTGCACCTGATAAACGGCACCCAGCGGTTCCAACTTGAGTTGGGCGTCGAGGTCGAAATGCAGCAGCAGGCGTTCGCGGATGTTCGCCAGGGCGATACGGTTGCCTTTGTGATGGCTCGCATCGGTGGCGATCGGATTGCGCACGACGATGTGGACCTTGTCGGCGCTACGATAGAGATTGAGGCTGATTTCGCCACCGTCCGGTAGCGGCTCGATACCGTGGTAGACCGCATTTTCCACCAGCGGCTGGATCACCAGGGGGGGGATCAGCGCGTCGGCCGGCATTTTATTGATATGCCAGGCGACCTGCAGGCGGTCGCCCAGGCGCAACTGCTCGAGTTCCAGATAGGCACGGGTGAGCGCGACTTCGTCTTCCAGCGGCGCCAGCTGGCTGGCGTTGCCCATCAACGCCCGAAACAGGTCGGCCATGTTTTCCAGCGCGCGTTCGGCACGGCGCGGATCGCTGCGCACCAGCGACAGTACGGCGTTCAGGCTGTTGAACAGAAAATGCGGGCGGATACGGGCCTGCAAGGCCTGCAGGCGCGCCTCGGTGATCGCGGGCGACAGCGCGCGGGCGCGCAGATTGAAATAGGCCAGCAGGCCCGCACCAAGCAACAGGGAAAATAGCGCCACGCCGATGAGGGGATACGTCTCCCCGCCGGCAAGCACCGGACTCAACCACAGCGTGACCAGCATCGGCACTGCGACGCCCAATGCCAGCGTGAATGCCACCCCCAACCGGTAAGGTTGGCTGCGCAACCAGCGTCCCGCCGCACACAGTGCCAACAAGGTCAACAACAAGGCCGGTTGCGCAAGCGCCGATAGTCCGATGAATTCGGCCCAGAATGCCTGAGCGTCCGCCACCCGCGCCACCACGCCCGCCACCAGCGCCGCCTCCACCGTCAGTGTGATGCGCAGGTTCACCCCCAAGTGACAGAAGTTCGGCAATTCGACCTGCCGATTGTTATGATTCCTTCTTTTCATTCCCCGTTTTGTCCCATGAGCACGTCATCGACACCGCCGGACGGCGCGCCTGCCGCCTGGTCCGGCCGTTTTTCCGAGCCGGTTTCCGAAATCGTCAAACGCTATACCGCGTCGATTCCCTTCGATTATCGGCTGGCCGAGTTCGATATTCAGGGTTCGCTGGCGCACGCCGCCATGTTGCACCACGTCGGCGTCCTATCCAAGGACGATCTGGAGGCGATCCGCTCCGGCCTGGCGGAGCTGCTGACCGAGATACGCGGCGGCCAGTTCAACTGGTCGCTGGACAAGGAAGACGTCCATCTCAATATCGAGGCCGCGCTCACCGCAAAAATCGGCGACGCCGGCAAGCGCCTGCACACCGGCCGCAGCCGCAACGACCAGGTGGCGACCGACATCCGCCTCTTCCTGCGCGACGCGATCGACCGCATCCTGGCAGGACTCAAGGCCTGCCAGACCTCGCTGGTCGACCTCGCCGAGCAGCATGCCGACACGGTGATGCCGGGCTTCACCCACCTGCAGGTAGCGCAGCCGGTGACCTTCGGCCATCACCTCCTGGCCTACTTCGAAATGCTGGCGCGCGACGCCGAGCGCATGGCCGATTGCCGGCACCGGGTGAACCGGCTGCCGCTGGGCGCCGCCGCGCTGGCCGGCACCAGCTACCCGATCGACCGCCAGTTCGTCGCCAATCAGCTCGGTTTCGAGGCTGTGTGCGAGAACTCGCTCGACGCCGTGTCCGACCGCGACTTCGCCATCGAGTTTTCTGCCGCCGCGGCGCTGGTCATGACCCACCTGTCGCGTCTGTCGGAAGAACTGATCCTCTGGATGAGTCCGCGTTTCGGCTTCATCGACCTGGCCGACCGCTTCTGCACCGGTTCGTCCATCATGCCGCAGAAGAAGAATCCCGACGTGCCCGAACTGGTGCGCGGCAAGACCGGCCGGGTCAACGGCCACCTGGTCGCCCTGCTGACCCTGATGAAAGGCCAGCCGCTGGCGTACAACAAGGACAACCAGGAAGACAAGGAACCCCTGTTCGACACGGTCGACACGCTGACCGACACGCTGGCCATCTACGCCGACATGCTGCGCGGGGTGACGGTGAAGCCCGACGCGATGCGCGCGGCGGTGATGCAGGGCTTCGCCACCGCCACCGACCTGGCCGACTACCTGGTAAAAAAAGGGGTACCGTTCCGCGATGCGCATGAAGTGGTGGCGCGGGCGGTGCGGGCGGCGGACACCGCCGGACGCGATCTGGCCGACTTGCCGCTCGCCGAACTGCAGGCTTTCAGCCCGATGATCATGGACGACGTCTACGCCGTGCTGACGCTGGAGGGCTCGCTTGCCGCCCGCGACCATCTCGGCGGCACTGCGCCGGCGCAGGTGCGCGCGGCGATCGCGCGTGCCCGGAAACGGATTTAGGCCGTCTCCAGCACCACCGGCGGCGCGTGTTCGCGGCAAATCCGCCGCACCTCGGGGCTGCTGAGCTTTTCCTGCATCAGCCCGCAGAAATAGCTGCGCGGGCCCAGCCGCTGGTTGTGGCGGCAGGTCGCACATACGCCGAAACTGCGTTTTCCACTTTGCGCCTGGACCTGCGCCAGCACCTGCCGCAGCACCACCATCGCCGAGGTCACCCGCGCCGGGCTCGCCGTCTGCACGATGTCACGCCAGGCGCCGCCGGCACTCAGGGTTTTCAACAAATTGGTACCGCCTTCGGTCAGGATCAGCCGCACCACCCGGCCGTCGCGCGGGTCGGCATAGCGCGAGATCAGGCGCCGGCGCGCCAGTACCAGTACTGTCTGCGATACCGTGCCCTTGGTCAGCCCGAGATACTCGGTCAGCGCCTGCGGCGTGTTGCTGAAGCGATTGGCCTGGTTCAGGTAGAACAACACCTGCAGGTGTACCGGCTGCAGGCCCTGCGCGGCCCCTGCCTGCCGCAAGTCGGCCCGGGTCAGCAGCGACAGTCGCTCGACCAGATCGAACAGGGTGAGCGCCTGGCTTTTCAAATGCGCTAGAAGCGGACCATGACGCCGCCTTGCGCGGCGATCAGCGCAGCCAGCTTGTCGTAGAGCGGCTCGCCGCTCTTGGTGTCGAACCAGCCGGCATCCTGCGGTTTGAAATGAAAGCCGCCCGAGCGGGCGGCCACCCAGATTTCACGCGCCACGCCGTGGCGATTGATGATGATCTTGCTGCCGTCGTCGAACTCGACCTCGATGATGCCGTCGGCCGGTGTCTCAAAATCCAGGTCAGCGTCTTCCAGTACCTGTTCGATACGGGCCAGGGTTGCACCGGCAGCCTTCGTGAAGTCCGCTTCGTTTGATTCGCTTTGCATCATGATGTCCCGTGCTAACATTTCGCGCATGAAACTGCGCACCATATATATAGTGTCCCTGCTGCTGTGCGGGCTCGGTCTGACGGCCTGCGGCTCCAAGGGTGACCTGTATCTTCCCGAAAATCCTGCCGCACCGCAACGGACTCCCAATTGAACACCCTGCATCGCATCGACGGCCGCCTCCATCTTGAGGGCGTGGCACTGGACACGCTTGCCGAACGCTTCGGCACCCCCCTCTATGTCTATTCCCGGCAGGCGCTCGAGATGGCCTACCTGGACTACGCCCAGGCGTTTGCGGATACGCCGCATCTGATCTGTTATGCGGTCAAGGCCAATTCCAGCTTGGCCATCCTCAACCTGTTCGCCCGACTCGGCGCCGGATTCGACATCGTCTCCGGCGGCGAACTGGCCCGCGTACTGGCTGCCGGCGGCGACCCGGGTAAGGTCGTATTCTCCGGCGTCGGCAAGACTGCCGACGAGATGCGTGCCGCCCTCAGCGCCGGCATCCTCTGTTTCAATGTCGAATCGGTCAGCGAACTGCACCGGCTCGACCGCGTGGCTGGCACACTGGGCAAGGTCGCGCCGATCTCGTTCCGCGTCAACCCGGATGTCGACCCCAAGACGCACCCCTATATCTCTACCGGCCTCAAGGAAAACAAGTTCGGCGTGCCGATTGCCGATGCACCCGCGCTGTATCGGCTCGCCGCCAGCCTGCCAAACCTGAGGATCACGGGCATCGATTGCCACATCGGTTCGCAGCTGACCGACTTGTTGCCCCTGGCCGATGCCGCCGGGCGTGTGCTGACCCTGGTCGATGCGCTGGCCGCCGAAGGCATCGTCTTGCACCACATCGATCTCGGCGGCGGCGTCGGCATCCGTTACCGCGACGAAACGCCGCCCGATCTCGCCGCCTACGGCCGCGAGCTGGCTGGGCGCTTTGCCGGGCGCCGCGAAAAACTGCTACTGGAGCCGGGACGTTCGCTGGTCGGCAACGCAGGTCTTCTGCTCACCCGCGTCGAATATCTGAAGCCAGGCGAAGACCGGAATTTCGCCATCGTCGATGCCGCAATGAACGACCTGATGCGGCCAGCGCTCTACGAGGCGTATCACGACATCGTCGCCGTCGATCAACGGACAACGCCAGTCCGGCGCTACGACATCGTCGGCCCAATCTGCGAAACCGGCGATTTTCTTGGCTTTGCGCGCGATCTGGCGATCGAGGAAGGGGATCTTCTGGCCCTGCTTTCGGCGGGTGCCTATGGCATGAGCATGGCATCGAACTACAATTCGCGCCCGCGCGCCGCAGAAGTGTTGATCGACAAGAATGAAATCCATCTCATCCGGGAACGCGAGACGCAGGACAGCATGATTTCCGGAGAACGGCTTGTAGACTGACTTTCGAAGAATCATGCACGTCGGCAATTTCTCCGGAAATTAGTATCGATTCGATACATTTTGCTTGACCGCGACATCTTTCATCGAATTATTCCCACCATCTCTTGACTATTCATTGAACACAGGAGAAAAGTAACTAGAATGAGGCTCACCAAGCGGAGCCTCGGTATCGCCCGTTTCTAGCGGGTTTCGGGCAAATCAGTTGCCTGTCGGTACCACGCTTTGGAAGTGCAAATTCTGACTGCACGTGGCATCAAGCTGTAGTGATAAGTGAATGTGTTCAACTTCTAAGGAGTGTTAGATGGCAACAGCAAAGAAACCCGCTGCCAAACCGGCAGCCAAAAAACCGGCGGCCAAGCCCGCAGCCAAGAAAGCCGCCGCCAAGCCGGCAGCCAAAAAGGCAGCACCGGCTAAAAAGGTCGTCGCCAAAAAACCGGCAG